>Ga0224511_10002340_pt1 | contig 12685 bp, 6 predicted proteins | sample SF_May12_sed_USG_2_FD_169988 | JGI IMG/M metagenome (GOLD analysis project Ga0224511, IMG submission 169988) | Sediment microbial communities from San Francisco Bay, California, United States - SF_May12_sed_USGS_8_1 | ecosystem: Environmental > Aquatic > Marine > Sediment | place: USA... | reverse complement strand
TATGTACGCGTTCTGGTGAGTATGTACTATCACCCGTCTGACGTCGCTCAACATAACATCGTACCAGAACTCGTAAATATATTTTATATTGAACCAATAACCTATGAAAACCTTTTTTATTTTGAAAAAATTTCAACCGACCCAATTCAGCTCAATCGGTACACCAGACTAATACCCTTAGAGGCACAGGTATTTTTTAGTTTGAGTATTCCGATTATGTAAACATGTAACACCCTGAAACACATATGCTTTGTCGGCTGTCAGTTTCCAAAAACAGCTGTTGACCAGTTCACAAGTTCATCCCCCTTTCCACTTCAGAAACTGGCTTCCCCACAATTATCAATAATATTATGCCGACTCAATTCCCTTCTACTAAAACCCTGCCGTCTCCATACCGACGTACAGTGCAGTGTTTGCTACACTTGATTTCAGAAAAAAAACAAGATGGTGTTTAATATAAAAAAATCAACATACCTGTAAGTCCGTATCCGTTTGGTTGCTGTCCTTCATATGTGAATGTTCCGTATACATTGCTGCATCATGTTCAATATCATTTCCAAAAATCATACTGCCCTGTAAATGAAATAATAGAATGTATATTTTATTTGTATTATTTACATAGATCTTCTTAACAGAAGAAAAACGTATGCCCTTTTTTACATATATTGTATCGTTATTTGTTGTAATAATCGATTGCTCATCATCACTAACATAGTTATTTTGATTCTCTACATCAATCAGGTGGTTTGAAATATTTATGAACACAGGAAATGGACAATGCCCATCAAAACCAATATTTGCTCTGTTGTAATACCAGCAGTTAATGAAACGCAATTTATTGAAAAGATAAAACTATCTAAAAAGACACAAATTACATTCCTTTGCAATAAGTTAACTGCACGTTTTACATTAACCCACTTTTCTGTTACCCCATATTCATAAAAAATCACTGATATACTAGTATATGCATGAACATAATAAATTTCAATGTACAGCGTACGTGTACTTCATAGATGCATATAACCATTTACTTACAATGTTTAGAGAAATCCATGTTACATGCACTAGCTGATGTTAATGTGTCATTTTTTTAAATTGGAAAAACAATAAATTGACAGTGGTCATGTATCAAATAAACTGAATGCATTTGGGTATGTGCAACTCTTAAATTGTATCATAAAATGCGAAAAGGATTTGAATAATTTTGTATCACTTATGTGACAATAAAACACAAAACATTTATAAATAATGCAATAAGACGGGTCTAATGCTTGTTCAAAGTGGACTTAAAAATGAGTATTTGCTACCCATGTTTTACATTGGCGTCACTAATGTATTAAAGCATTTGTTCCATCACGTGGACACAATTAAGATTGGGCAATAACAGTGCACGTAAGATAAGAATAATGTGTAAGCATACAAAAGAAACTTACCAAAAAGAAATGCGTTCTTATAAACGCCGCTGTCCAATCACATAGATGGTACATGTTGTCTTCTCAGACGATATTCAAGTAATAAAGTGAACGATTTAAAACGCATATAGTCTTATTTTATACATATCAGTTATGGACCTTGTTTCGTTCTTTTGAACGTCAAAGACAAATCACATAGATGTTGTCTTCACAAATGCGCCTGTACAATATGATCGCCCCCAGTATGACAACATAACTGCATAAGGAAATCTATCTATACTGAAGCTAAAATGGAAGTGTTCACTTGTATGCACTTATTTATAACGACATTTTTATGTTTTCTGAAGAATTGGAAACAAATTATTGATATACTTTTCTTCTCAACAATTGCTTCTTATTTCATACGGGTATTATTATTATTATTATTATTATTATTATTATTATTATTATTATTATTATTATTATTATACTATTGCAAACATTCGATTTGCCTGTTTTCATGTTGTTTTTTTAAACAACCAGATGGAATTAACACAGAAATATTAACTGTTTGTGTCTGCACGCGCGTTAACGTCAAACACTGACCTTGAGGTTCTACGTCATTATTTGCTGAGCTGTCGTGCAGTAGGTCCTAAACAATACAATATTTATTGCAGTGTAAAAGCCCAATCCAAGTTGTATCCATGTGATAAAACAAAAGCTTAACGACGCCATTAACGCCAACGTAAGACATGAGTAGCGAACACGCTCTGATTAGTCAGATTACAACAAAGAAAACAATATTTCAAAGATTTCAATTTTATGAGACAATGTTTGAGGTACACGTGCAATCTTGGATAATGTTTAATTGTAATAAAGGAATGTGTCAATTAATTGTTTTAACACCTGCAACACAAATGACACATTATTATAAACGGTTGCATGCAAAATGGATTCTCTTAACATTGTAAGTGAAAAGTTATGATCATAAAGTGCACACTTCCGTTTTAGCGTTAGTATATTTTACAACAAGTAAAACTGAACATACTCATAAATCAAAAATATTGCACTGACTATAATAATGTAAACTCCTATGAGGGGAATATAAAACATACATGTACTAACTTTACATTCACCCTGTTGTCAACATAACGGATGTGCTAATTAGATAGTATCAGAATATTTACAAAATGTTTAAGGACGGGTGCGGATGTAAGGATGTCTCGAAAAAGTTACCACAGAGAAATATTCGCCCCCGAACGCGTCATACTAAATACGTTATTAAAATGGTAACATATGCTTCCTTGCTTAGCGCTTAGCATATACAAATGTATGAACAGGTCTGGTCTTTCTTTCCTCTTAAACCTAGTTAAAAAATGACACAAATTCCAACGGTCGAGGGTTACTAATATGTGTTGGTACAACTTGCTCTACAATCGACCTTAACATAAATAGGTGTATTATAACACAGGGTTGTATTTATTTATGAATATCAATTACGTATACTGATAGACCTATTTTGATTTTTAAAAAACAACCATTCATGTTGAAACTACGTAAGTACAATATTGTTTAGTCATTTGCAAGGTACCAGTTTCTTGTCAAAAACATAACTGTTACAACAATTTGTAATTACATGTAGTAATTAACTAACAGCAACTGTACAATGAGTGGTGTATGATAATTCCGTATACTTTTCTTACAGTTAAAGCAATACATTTGTAGATGATTAACCTGACGAAGTGTATAAAAGTTGTATAATTTTGACTGCCAATTATATAATAAAATCAGCATGACTTTGTAAAGTTTACAAAATTACAACAGTTATGACTTTTTAGGATGGCTATGAGCACGACGTGGAAGAACGTCACAATTTTCAAATTTACCTATTTAAAAATGTTTGTTTTCTTTAGAGAAATGCTTTTGGAGTAATATTCGAGACTATGCTACTCAGTGATATTTTTTTCGTTTCAGAACAATGGGATAAAAAAGTGCATATGTTGGAAAACAATGTTTTTTTTTTGGAAAACAATGTTTTTTTTTGACACGACTTTACACGTGTTTATTTTGATTATAAAGCATAATTATGCATGTTTTTTAAAATAAAAACTATTCATGTTTTACATCAAGTTTCTTTTTATAACGCAATCTCTCATAGAAGTCACAGTATTATAGGCCATGTTATTCAATAACTGTTTTGCACTTCTCCACTCTGAAATTACCTTATAGTAATCAATGTCATCTGTACAGTCTGTACGAACTGTTTTAGTTGTCGAAAATCATTGCGTTTTTTAGCGCACATATTTTGAAACTGTGCGTTTTTTCCTAGACATGTGCGTGAAAAACGCAAAACGCACACCAAACATTATCACTGATGCTACTATATCAAATTTATTAACAATTACTAAATTATAAAGTTGAGTTTACATGTCCTTGTCAGGAGGTTATTTTCAACGAAATCCTAGGAATAGAATATTATTGTTTGCTTTCAGTAATCTCCAGCTTAATTAGTTCGGTAACAGTAATAGTTTGGTCAAGTAGATAAAAGTAAACAATTTTGTTTTAGCAAAGTACAGCAATGGCTTCAATACTTATATTCTTTTTTTGAGGCCAGAGCATTTTGCTCATGAAGAATGTAAATGTTTTTTTTTAAAGCAAGTGGAATGTATCAAAAGTTGCTGACGTCAGTATTTCACTTTTGTCTTTATTAACTCTTATTTAAAATCAAGCACTTTGATACTATCGTATTTTAATTACAATAATAAACTATGAATAGTCGCATATCTTAATCAAAATGTCAAATAACCTGGCAAATAAATATATGCGAATCTACTTCATAAGGTAGGTCCAAATTTTTGTTTTGTCAATAATAAACATATCACAAAATAAAATGTAATGAAATATCTACGCCGGTGATGAGGCTTTTCTTTTAGAGAGTAACGCAATCGTGTCCCTTAGCCTTATTAAAATACATGTCAGGGGCGTAGATACCATTTTGACATTGGGGCGGCGAACCCAACGTCGGTAAATTAACGCTTACCGGTATTTTGATCACGACGAATACAGGCCCACATGTTTTACGCACGTCTAATGGATAACATTTACGTTTTAAAACAACATACCCATTAGTTTTCGAAAGATAATGTCTCAAATATTTAGCATGATAAATAAGAAACAAAACAAACATAAATAAAACACATGAATATATCTACTTAAATACATGTTGTAACGTACAGAAAATGTCCAGCACATATGCGTAACGGTAACAAAATAAATGTCACGTCACTAGGCAAACGACGTTTTAAGGGGTTCAACCGTAAAATCAGTTAGCGTGTTGTCGGTTATATTATAAGTTATTGTATTTTAGAAGGTTTTTTAGCCACATTCTTATTAAAATTTTGTTTAAAAATGAAATATCGAAGTGAGCGAAAGAAAATGAGGAAATGTAGCATTTTAGGCATAAAATCATAGGTCCGTGGCCCCTCGACTTGCTAGTAATTTGTCACGCTAAAATTAACTCAAATTGCATACATTCAGGCAAAGAAAAATTTGTTTGGGGCGCCGAAAGGTCCGTCATTTATGTATAACAACGACTAGCCAAATTATTGGGGCGGCGGCCGCCCCGTTATCTACGCCCCTGCATGCACATATTATACATGTAAATAATAAACTTTAATTGTATAACCGTTGAGCGTACTTCCTTGTTTACATAATATGCTTTGTTATACATGTATATGCTTGGTCATACTAGCCGTAGTAAGCCGTAGTGTGATATAACCGTAGTATACCGTAGTTAAACGTACCGATCTTACTAAACCGTAGTTAACCGTAGTTAAACGTAGCAAATGACCGTAGTTCGAATTAATAATTTGACTGTAGAAGGATTAATATTTTTGGACTTGTTCAAAAACAGGCTACGGACAACAACGACTGAATAGTCATACTGTTACCGAACGTAATTAGACGCACTTCGCAGTACCATCTCCGTATTAAGCCGTGGTGAATATACATGCAAACTATAATTCCTACGGCTGTACTACGGGTAACACTACGGTTTACTACGGTCTTCTACGGGCAAGCTACGTTTATAATGAGTATTTTAATTTATTTAATACAAATCGACCAAGTGTGTTATTCAAATGTTAGATGTAGTTTTTACCTTATGTAATTGAAACAATAGTTGGCATAAGTACGCGACAAAACTGAATTAATTAAGCTTTATTTAAATTAAAACATACGAAGGTCAGTATTTTCAGGTACTTCAAACTTAGTTATCCGTAGTAAGTCTACGTTTGAATACGTGTCACTACGTCTAACTATGTGAAAACCCGTAAATATGACCCCCCCCCCCCCTTATGATTGAAATACTAGAACTAATGTTATTGCGGTGAATATCGAATAGCGTATTTACCATTCAGTTTAACTGTCCGTCTTCAGATAAATTATTTATTTAGCTCTAAAATAGGAATTGCGTGCTACTGAAATGTAAACATTGAGATATATTAAATCAAGCTGTTTAAGTATTTTAAACGACATTTTATAAATTAAAACATATTACATTATACTTGTGGTATTTCCAATGTCACTCCGACATTCTATTTCCTTGAGCAAACATGACGCATTGTCTAAACTATTTTATACCGTTTTCATTTGTAATATTTTTAATTACATGAAGTAAGTTGGTTCATCTGTATGAAGTTGCATCTTTTCTTTCCACTTTTTATTCCTTTTCTATATTGAATAAATATGCATAGTGTTTTATTATATCTCGTTAAATATGCCAACAATCGTACTAATATTACCAGACACTCAGTCAGGCAAATCACGGACATATTGCCTTTTGGCAACAGAATTTTACTTTATGTAAACTTGGGTATACATCTTTAACTAGTTTCTTAAAAATGTCAAACAACCAGGCATTAATTAATAGTTATTTCCACTGCATACTTCAACAGGTGGTGTAATTCTTGTCAACGCTTAACTGGGTAAAATAAGCATTGGTTTTAGAAAACGCAAAAACTCATTTCAGTGTCAACGAGTTGTGAGAATTACTTTCCCAAGGTTTTTTAATGCATGAAACATTGTTTTAATTTCATTAACACCACGGTTGTATAAGAGTGTTATAAATGCACTAATTTTAACAAGGGTTGGTTTCTATAGACGTTATCATAACTATAAATGGATTAAACAACAAGAAATATATACTTAAGAACTACATATAATTATACCATAAAGGTGGGTATATTACTATGCTTAGAGACTCAACATCAAGTTCGGTAGGCATTGTGTTTTTTACTCGACCTTTGCCAAGAAATGTTGAATTTCATAATACATTGGTCTGCGTATTTTGCGTAAGCGCTTGGCGTATTGTCAATCAATGTGAATCTCACCTAAAATCATATTTTTCAACAACACAAGTTTTTGAAACATGGAGACATGCACATAAAAACTTTCACAAACGTTTTTCATCTAATGGCACTGAATGCCTTAAATAATATAATCTTGTTTATAACATGAAAACTTGCATTATCTAATAATACACCCAATGCGTCATTTACAAAGGTACACACAAGTACACTGTATTCCTGATTTCAGTAAATATTTGCAAAATCAAAGGAATGCAATTGTTCATGATCTAATGTAAGCTGTTAGATTTATTGCGAAACCACGATATCGCATGTCTTGACAAAAATAATTAAATGTGCATGTTTTCTACAATGGTAAATGTTTAGGAAGCACTTGTTATATTGACAAGTCGTAAGTATAAACCCGCCTTTGTAGTTTCAATGTTTATCGATATTGATCTGACATTGGACTGGTTTTACCTGTTTGTCATATAAAGCGCTCAATACATTATTTAAACGTGTTTGCGTGCACTCAATATACAGACTTCGGTGGACGATTACAAATTGCGAAATGTCGCTATTTTGAAGACATGTGTCTAAAAAATCCGTTTATGACATAATAACATTGGTTTTAGAATTTTGTTTTTGGTGTGATAATAAAAGACACGGATAACGGTATATAATATTTCAATTTCCTTGTTTAGAATGCACAATGAAATAATGGTGTGAAAACGGACCAAAAAGCTGGTTTTAACATTAAATAGTCTAGTCTTCTCGCCCACAACACGTTCATATTTGAAAATCCGTACTTCTTGCAACGAACGTTATTCTCAGATCAAAATAAAATACAAGGTTAAAACGAATTGTTAACAGATTTCGGTGGCACAAAGTCGTTGGTCACATATAAACACATAATACATGTGTTTGTATGTCGAACAAAGAGACCACGGGGATGTTAACTTGCCCTTTTTGCACAGTTAGGTTACGCTTAATTTAATGTATTGGTCGTCTTTAGAAATTAGACAAAAAAAAGCAAAAGTAACAAAATAACTGAACAGTGTACATTTCTATGCATATCTATAGTTTTTTTAGTTCAGAGCATAAACGACAGGATTATAAAAATCAAATATTTCTTTTAAAAGGTTGGCGTTATGAAATGTACATTAAGCACAAAGTCTGAAAACAAGATCAAAATGTTTTTCACTTTCAATTTGAATGTGCGATAAAATAAGTTAGAACAATATATTAGCCTGTCCTTGCAGAAAAAACCAACTATAAATACTAAGTGAGAAATAATAGCTATCTATATAATAGTAACACATTGGAAAACTGCGCTCTATTTATAAATTTGGATTACCAGACATGACAAAAAAATTGGAACGGTTATTTCTAAAACTATGTCCGCAATAGATTCAATAACACAATTATAGATGTTATGTCTGTATATATTGGCCATAACTTTTTACAACACAAAAAAAGCTATTTCTTAATGTCTGTTGCGTCTTTGTTACTCCGTGTTTTGTGATGTTCTGTGTGTTTTTGTACGGGCCATTTTGTCATGGTGTCGGTAAACTTGACTTGTCCACATTGTTTACAACATTTTTTCTTTGAACATCTCTTCCATTTATATTATATTTTAACCACATTTAAGCAATCCTACTCCCAAAAACGTATAAATGTGTGAAACCGCCAAATGAAGTTAATTATGCACGTTAAAATATTACAGAATGTTAATTAAAAATCCGACTAATAGAATCACTAATTTAGGCTTTCACATTATCAATAATTATATTTTATGCATAGGCACAAAGGCGTATGTATGTGGATGTTTTATATTGAAACGTTAAATTTATTTCATTCCATTCTACAACACTATCAGCGAAGTTATTCGTTTATACCAATCAATATACTATATTCGATATTAAAGATGACGTTAATATTTTATCAACAAAATCTGCTTGAATAAAACAAAGAAACACATGCTTACCTGTTAATCAATCTATTTAAGCAATACACACTTTATAGAACACTCAACAACTCGACCGCTCCGTTGTGCTTCCAAAGAGAAACTAAAATTACCGCGAATGATTCACTGATATTACACGGGGTTTTATCTTAAAGGGGATATGTCTGATCTTTTTATCAGCTATTTATCAGCTATTTAGTAAATATTTTAATATCAAGTAGTATTTGATCGTCAAAAAGAATGAAATAATAACATAATACCGAAACATATTGCAAAATCCGCCAAAAAATGTATTCACGATATGTACCGAATAAATTGTTGATTGCCCATAAATCTCGATTACTGCAGATAAGATGATGTGGTGTAGCCCACTGTCCGATGTGTTCAGATTGGTCTCGGAAGTTTACGGACTTTTTCGTAGAGTGTCGTTTTCCGAAGAAATGACCGAGGGGTTCTGATTGGTCGGACTGTTAATTTAAATTGTTGCACTCAACAGGCAAATTGTACTGAGTAATTCTGGATTACCTGCCCCTATTATGCCGCAAGATTAAAGATAATCCGACGCATATCTTCAAATATATAACAGTGATATTTGTTAACCAAAAACGTAAATTAAAGTTTGAAACTTCAACCAAAACTTAAAGCATGTCACTACGATTTCAAACGCTCTATTTTGGATATAACTGTAGTTATGAAAGCAGAAGATATTATGTATATTTTGTGAATTAAAATCACGAAAATTATATAGCACGTTTGACAATCCAGTGTTAATAATACATGGACATTAAACAATTTTTCCGAATTCAATTTTAATCATGAAAAAATGCTGTTCTTTTTGACATTGTCCCTGAAAATCATAGTTTCGCCAGGGCTTGCTTGCAAGATAAGGGGATAGTTTTAACTGTAAATAGAGAATTTGAGTGTAGCCCCGTACTTGTTTGATAAGGCTTTCTTTTAGATATTTTTAACTACAGATAATGAATTTTATTCGGTTGTCTATGTCTGTACTTTTAAATACGAACCACTGGGAACATTTTAAATACGATTGCCTCTATCAATATTATCCCTGTTCGTTTATGTTCTATAATAGTATTATAAAATTATTAAATATTTATTTATATGCTATGATCAATGATTGTTCAAGAAAGTGTCTGTGCAAGATACACCTATCGGTACTTTTAAAAGCGTAAACAACTCAAATCAGATCAAAACGCTTGGACACCGCTCCTCAACCTACGCATCCATGTACTGATTGGTATTTTTCGGAAGAAGTATGGTGAAAAACAAACCGTTATATTTAATCTTCCTACATTAACTGAATTCAAATATTATTTGATGCAACTTCTTTAAACCTTACTTTAAGCCCCTGTCATACCAAACTGCGATGCTACTGCGTGTGTACAGTGTTCAGAACAGATGTCAGTGCGCTGTTGGGTCGCCGCGAATAATTCCAAAAATAATAAAATTGCCATTTACAGCGTGCTCACAATGTGCGTACAGAGCCCATACGACGTTCCTACATCGTCCCTACAGTGTCCGTGACGCTCGTACAGCGCTTAAATAGTTACTGCAGAGTGCTCATATCCGGCGCTCATAGCGTTTATGTTTGTTTACTTTTTTCATTTGAGCAACACAATTTGCGAATATATGGATATGTTTGGACTGTTCAGAGCAACGCGTCATCGTATATAATAGTTTTACTAAAATCACTCAGGATTTGTTACATGTTTAATAAATCACCACTGTGGTGTGACATGGGTTTTAGGTCTGGTTGTAGTCTACACGACTGGAAAAGAAAACAATCAACCGTTAATAAAATAGTACGCATACAGCGTACTGATAACGTTTAAATTATATACACTCAAATTTATTTGTTAAGTGTATAAAATATAAGGCAGTTGCTTTTAACTCTGAATAAAAACAAATGACAATGTCAAACACTATCATTTGACATACACAGCATAGCGGAGCCACGGGAGATGGGAGGGAGGGCGCGTATCCGGTGCGCCTCCACCTAACAGAAGCTGACATGTGCATCTTTAATATCACAACAGCTTAATAACATTTTGTCTAACGCTTTCTTTGCGATATAATTTATAATCAAACTTTAATTAGAATGCTGCCAAAACCTTAACGAAAACAAAAACAAAACTTATACTATAGCTCTCAAACATTTGTACAACAACACAAATTCCTTTTATGTGTGTAGATTAGGTTTGATGTGTCTTTAAATCTAAAAATATATAGTAACCAACAACAAAGAAAAGCGCCTGGTGAATTACATACATAATATTTGTTACAGTTTCGTCAATAAAAGTTGCATGATAACACAATCGGTTGCTTTATGCACTGTTCTACAAATCAACTGCAAACAATCAAATCAAAGTGGGACACTAGCGGCATGCGATAAGGGCCTGGCCGGTGTCCCGTGATTGTTCAATATATTCCATCGGCGCCTTCACCGCTCTATCATACATGTAACAGCCAGACAAGCACGTGACATTGGAATTTATGGCCCGTGCCATACCGAAAGAACAACCGAAAAACCTGTACGGTTTTATCAAGTCTAATTACATCAATTGTTAATAATTTTGTTTGGCGAAGTCTACGGCTTGGTTTATGTGATGATTGTCGAAAGATCTGCAACTTGGTTAGCTGATATTTATGGATTATTGCCCTGAAAACTCGTATGGGAGGGCTTTAGAACCTTGTGGTCCTGAGAACTGACTTTTCAATTGTTTGGATTTTTTGAATTGGGATAATTTGATAGTTATAGTTTTGCTACATATGGGCTTTCAATGCAACTGGTGAATTGTTTTCAACATATGTTTTATTTATTGTTTAATATCAATTTCAAAATACACCAATATCATTATTTGCTCATAAAAACTGCATTCTACAATGTAGCAAAAACATCCCATTATGTTGTAAAAAAATCCCAAAGTTAAAAAAGTGTGTACTTTTTTTATCCCATACGTTAAAACGAAAATTTATCATTGGTATAGTTTAATAACTCTGTGTTAATTTACTCATTTTAATCAAACGGTTGGCTTTTTCAAATGACCTTGCCATAGATGCTCAAGTATCTAAACAAAAGTACAAGGTGTACCAAAATCCAAAGTAGTTGATTTCAGCCTTGCTAACGTGGTGCCAATGATAACCAATACACAGAGAGATACAAAATTTTATTTTTAAGAGTACAAGGAAAACAAATCATTCTGAAAGAATATCGGGTAACATGCATTGAAAGCGACACACCTTCAAGCTATCGATGTAGTTTCGAAAGCAAACAACGGGGACCCGTTCAAGCTAGCGATAATATATTTACACACCATTCTTATTATTGTTTTTCCATTACAAAGAATAAAAAACCTACATAGTGCATGAAATATCATTTTAATACAGTGTCTGTATAACAGACACATGTCCGTTCGTGTTAAGGCGTACACTGCAAAGTTTATATCAAACGCTTGGACACCGCCCCTTAACATGTGAAGAATACAAACATAATGACCTTGTGTTCAAACATGCACTATGACGTGCAGATAAAGAGGGTATACAAGTCAAAACAATATTTCTTAATGCAACGTGAGGGCTAAGGTCTACTTATATTCTTTTAAAAACACCAAAGATAATTTTTTTGCACAAATTGCAGTCTAAAACGTTTTTATCTAAACTCTTCACCGAGCAAACTAGGGGGAAATTTCAATCATAAAACATAAATGTAATATTATGGCATACAATTGTAACTTCAAATTAGTTATGTACACATATATCACCGACGATTACATTGAAACTCGATCCTGTTACGTCGTTTCTTTTAATCAGTTGATATAACCTTATCAGTCAAACTTAAAAGTCGATATGATTTTTTAAATGCCTTTAAAGGGAAGCTGTCTGATTCTTTCACTAATTACAATTATGTAGGAAACACAAAAGTAAGTGTATCGATTAAAAAAACTTAAGCCAACAAATGCACATTA
>Ga0224511_10002339_pt1 | contig 12685 bp, 3 predicted proteins | sample SF_May12_sed_USG_2_FD_169988 | JGI IMG/M metagenome (GOLD analysis project Ga0224511, IMG submission 169988) | Sediment microbial communities from San Francisco Bay, California, United States - SF_May12_sed_USGS_8_1 | ecosystem: Environmental > Aquatic > Marine > Sediment | place: USA... | reverse complement strand
GGGCCAACTGTTTGACCATTCCCAAATCACATATGAAATAACTGTATAATGTTGTAGTATGCATGCACCAAAAATGTATTCGCAGTACAGTGTGTTTCACCATGTAATAAGTCTGACATTTACAATGTTTGCAACGATGCGATGTGCTAAAAGCATTAAGGGTTCGCCTCAGGTTGTGTTCTTTTTCTTTGAAAACTTTGCATTGGTCGAATTTATATTTTCCTAGTAAGACCCCCAAGCCTGTCTCGGTACAGGCGAATTAATGTTAACAGTTAGATATTATTTACAGAACATTCAATAAAATAAATATTGTTTTATGTATACTGCATTTGTTAATTATTAACCATTGATTAATAATAATACGATGATATAAACTATAAATACATGTTATGCACTTATGTTGCGATAGTTAATACGGAGTACTAAATAGTATTTTCTATAATTAGTAATGTTTATTGCATATGTTTTATGTACGTATATATTCTCTTCTACCTAAATATACATGCATACTGTATTCTATTTCAATGCACATGTATACCGTATTCCACCTTAGTACTCACGCATGTTATATTCTCCATAAATATTCATGAATACCCTATTCTACCTAAATAGACAATATTCTGCCTTTATATACATGTATACCATATTCTACCAAATATACATATGTACCCTATTCTTTCTAAATATACATGTATACCCAAGTTGCCCAAGTCTAACTAAATATACATTTATGTACCATACCAGACGGCTTTTGACGTGTGTTTATTTTTCATTTTTGAAACAAGATTAAACAGTTTTAAAGTTTTTCATAATAAGGGGAGGTAAAACCAATGAAAAATTACTCCCCTTTACAATTTTTAAAGATAAATATTTATATAACAGTGTGTGTGTGTTTTTTAAAAATTATTTTACATGGATGAAATGTAAACATAAACTATAAAACAGAATCTGTGTTTGTTATTTCAATTGAGCTATAAAAAACGTTCCATTTTTGAGTTGACAGCGCCATGTAATACCCTATTACGCTCGTATAACGGTCGTCGGCGAGCGTTTTGCGACGACTGTGCCGTAAAACGATCACGTATTTCATGAAGAGCGTGTTACGGGGCAAATATGCCTTTTTTGACGAATAACGCTCACCAAATGTTTGATGCAATATGATATCAATTGGTAACCTGTAAAATATCCACAGATGTTTAAAAAGGAGTCAGTGTGAGTTAATACAATAGAGCTCGTATTTCTGAATCAGCCCTTTATATACGGGACATATAATGGTATGGCGCTCGTTGGCCGTCCATCCGTTTGTTTGCCTGTCTCTCCATTTTTCCGTAAGCATTTTAGTGCGTTTTCCTTCCCTTATTACGAGGCAAAATTATTTAAAAAATTCTCGAATGATCAGCATACATGTTAGTGGGTAAAGCATTTATGTTAGAGGGTGACCCCATCCCGCATTTGGTACGCAGTATTCAGGGTTTCTAGACGGTACGCAGTATGCAAAATTCTGTTATTGCGTACGCAAATCTAAAAACTACATTAAAATCTTGCAGTATTTAACGAAAAACATGACAAACGTGCTATCAAGCAAACAAACATTGAACTTACGTTTGCAAGGATAATGGTCCCTTGCATGACGCAAACAATATTTTTATCTTCGTTATAAAAAAATGAAAATAGCAAAAGTACCCAAGCTCAAAATGAAAGCAGTACACAGTACGCAACGCGAAGGGAGCTTCTCAACTGTCGGCAGTTCGTTTAAAACAACATCGTTCGGTGCCCGGACATTCATGTTTTTTTTTCGAAATCTCCTAGTGCTTTTTAGACAGTACGGTGCCCGACAGTAGTCGTTGAAATCGTACAATTTGAATTTTAAACAAAATGGTGCGGCGCCGTCCGATGTGTGCAAACGCCGTGCGGTGCCCGACCGATGTCACTTTAACCTCAATAACCCTACAAAACGCCGTACGGGCGCCGAGGTATTTTAAGTTATACCTAAACTTCACCGGGCACCATACGCTGTATAAAATGACCTTTCGTACGATTCTTACAGCCGCCGTCCGGGCGCCGTAGAATCGGATTACTTTTTATGAAATAGACTTTCTACAAGTAAGGTGCCCGTAGATGATTTTTGACCATAGCATAAGGTGATTTTGGGGCGTAATGCTGATTTAATCGTAGAGGAAGCTAAATTGTTGATTAAATAATGCTGGGGCTGTGTGAAGGTGATTCTGAGATTTTAGAATTGGTGCTAATGTGTTTTAAAGATGATGTTTAGGCGATTTTTAGGCGAGCGTTATCCGTTGTTAGGTACTAGGCTTTTTGTCGTATAACGCTCGCGGGAACACGATCTAGCGTTTTCCATTGCCAAACGCTCTCTAACGAGCGTTAAGCGACGCGAGCGTAATGGGGTGTTACTACGGCATTCCCAGTCGGCAATCCTTAAGTAGGTAAGTCTGAGTTGGAATTTCCTTGTCACTAAAGTACAGATGACATTAAGCAAACCCATGCGATAAATATTAATTAATAACTGAGTAACGTTAATACAATTAGTACCTCAATCTAATAGACATCTTCAAGTGTCATATGGCGCACTTTTTTGCCCACATTGCGTCAAGAAATGCCTAATCGCTTTATTTTTAAATTAGCACAGTGATCCTTTTAATTAACATATTCAAATAATTATGTTAACAAATGTTTAATACACCAACGTTGTGTTAAAATTTTGATAAGGGGATGAAAGGGTATCAACTAATTGACACGGTTTTAGGACAAAACCCTTCCTCACAAATCCCTCTTCAAGCTGACTCTAATTCAATCTTTCAATTCAATTCTTTATTTCCCTCAATGTTGAGGATATCGAACAGGCTATATACAATGCAAAGTCATGTTATATAATATCAAAATAAGTGTAACAAATAATTGAAAAATGCGAAGCAGTTCTATGTATCGTTAGACAGTGAGCACTGTCAATGTATACAACTAAGCGTGAATTAATGTCCAAAGCTACCGCTGTAAGCTTCGCATTTACTCTTGTAATGTTTTAGCGGGCCCTGTCAAAATTCCTTTCATGTTTTTACAGTGCGTGGCCAAATCTGTTTCTTTATTGTGCAAGGGTTATTAACCAATATTTTTTGGTAGTCTAGCCTAATTATTAGTATAAAACTCAAATAAATATCAATATACTATTTTATAGTAATGAACTTTAGATACAACACTGTTTACAAGTGCATATTGTAGAAATAATTTTAATTATAATAATATATTATCATATAATCATCTATTATAATGATAAGTTTATGCGTGTTATTTGCCCAATACATTGAGTATTTAATTGCAATTAATTGATCCTTAAGGTAATTGGTAAAACGATTCACCATTTAATATTTACGTATTATGCTTAAACAACTGATGTTTTTGTTGAATACAGTTGATGTAACCTGCACAATAGATTGTTTTTTTTGAAATTATGAAACAATGCTGTTGTTACATGTATGCTACTTAAATCTGATCAAATTCTGTGTGTTTGTAAAGGCATGAAGACATTTATTTCTCCCGACATTCGTTCACCCGTGAGTTTGGTAGGGACCAAACATTCGTTCACCCGTAAGTTTGTTAGGGACCGAACATTCGCTCCCTCGCGATTTTGGTAGGGGTAAAACATTCGTTCCCCGCGAATTTGGTAGGGACCAAAAATTCGTTCCCCGCGAATGTGTTAGTGATCGAACATTCGTTCCCCCGTGAGTTTGGTAGGGACCAAACATTCGTTCCCCGTGAATTTGGTAGGGACCGAAAATTCGTTCCCCGCGAATGTGTTAGTGATCGAACTTTCGTTCCCCCGTGAGTTTGGTAGGGACAGAACATTCGTTCCCCGTAAATTTGGAATGGACCGAACATTCGTTCACCCGTGAGTTTGGTAGGGACCGAACATTATTTACCCGCAAATTTGGAAGGGACCGAACATTCGTTCCCTCGCGAAATTGGTAGGGACCGAACATTCTTTCCCCCGCGAATTTGGTAGGGACCGAACATTCGTTCCCCCTGCGTATTCGGTAGGGAACGAACATTCGTTACCCCGTAACTTTTACCACCCGGACATTCGTCCCCCAACCGGACGTTTGTACCCCTGCTTTTCCCAACAATATTTTAGTGTTTTAGTGTGCTGTTGCTTAGCTTATATCGTCACACAAACGAATGGCATAATAATAAAAAGCATTTTATTTCTTTGTAAAGGGTTTTTATGTCCACCCTTACAAAATTAAAATATTTTACTGGCCCTGCAAATAATGACGGGGAATTTTGTCTGGGTCTGCAAATATGAATAAAGAAGTTTGTGCCAGTGATTCCTTGGACACAAAGATAAACCGGGTAATGCTGAGTTGTGTCGGATTCTATGGTAGCACGGGGAATCTACGCGCTGGTTCAGAGAAAAGCTCTGCCCAGACCGAATATGTACGTCATTTTATTCAAACGTAATATATATTTGAGAAACAACACAATGAGTTCTCATATATCCTGTTTTTTCTTACTTAGTACGGCCTTATCTTTTATAAAAGATGTACATGTACACGGTGATGGTGTGGAAGAAAATACCTCATTATCTAATATATTGATGGTAAAATGTGAAAAGTTAAACTTAAAAATAGAATAACCTGAAATATGATTGCGCTACCGTAAGGCGAAAGATAGTTTACATGTATTTCCCCGAGATACCTTCTTCCCTTGGTCCATGACGTCATCCAGCGTAAGTCAGGAGTAACCTGCCCCTGTCACGACGTCATCCAGTGTACAAGTAAGTCTTAAATTACCAGCCCCTGTCACGACGTAAAATGTAACGTAAGACTGGAGTAATCTGCACCTCTCACGACGTCGTACAGCGAAAGTTTGGAGTTACATGCCCCTGTCACGAGGTCATCCTGCGTAGGTCTCGTGTTACCTGCCCCTATCGCGACGTAATATATAACGTAAGGCTGGAGTGACCTGCCCCTGTCACGACGTCATCCAGTGTTAGTCTGAAATTAATTGCCCGTGTCACGACGTCTTCTAGTGTAATTCTGGAGTATTCTGCCCCTGTCACGACGTTATCTAGCGTAGGTCTTGCGTTGCCTGCCACTGTCAATACATCATCCAGCGTAAGTCTTGATTAACCTGCCCCTGTCACGAAGTCTTCTAGCGTAATTCTGGAGTATTCTGTGTTAGTCTGGATTAACCTGCCCCTATCCTGCCAAGACGTCATCCAGCGTATGTCTGGAGTTACTTGCCCCTGTCAGGACGTAATATATAACGTAAGTCTGGAGTGATCTTCCCCCGCCACGACATCATCCAGCGTAAGTCTGGAGTTACTTGCCCCTGTCAGGACGTCATCCACCGTAAGTCCGGAGTAACCTGCCCCTGTCACGACGTCATCCACCGTAAGTCTGGAATTACCTGCCCCATGTCACTACGTCATCCACCGTAAGTCTGGAGTAACCTGCCCCTGTCACTACGCCATCCAGCGTAAGTCGTGAGATAACTGCCCTTTTTACGGCGTCATATAACGTAAATCTGGAGTAACCTGTCCCTGTCACGACGTCATCTACTGTAAGTCGTGAGATAACTGCCCTTGTTACGACGTCATATAACGTAACTCTGGAGTAACCTGCCCCTGTCACTACGTCATCCACCGTAAGTCGTGAGTTAACTGCCCTTGTTACGACGTCATATAACGTAACTCTGGAGTAACCTGTCCCTGTCACGACGTCATCCAGCGTAAGTCTGCAGTAACATGCCCCTGTCACGACGTCATATAATGTAACTCTGGAGTAACCTGTCCCTGTCACTACGTCATCCACCGTAAGTCGTGAGATAACTGCCCTTGTTACGACGTCATATAACGTAACTCTGGAGTAACCTGTCCCTGTCACGACGTCATCCAGCGTAAGTCTGGAGTAACCTGTCCCTGTCACGACGTCATATAATGTAAGTCTGCAGTAACATGCCCCTGTCACGACGCCATATAGCGTAAGTCTGGAGTTACTTGTCCTTGTCACGACGTCATTCAGTGTAAGTCTGCAGTAACATGCCCCTGCCACGACGCCATATAGCGTAAGTCTGGAGTTACTTGTCCTTGTCACGAAGTCATAAAGAGTAAAGAAGAACGGCAACCACAACTTAAATCTCTAGCCTGTCTACTGTGTAAATACCGTTACTCAAAGTGATTTAAAATGTAATTTAATGTTATGATTGGAGGTTTTACCGGTACTTTTATTTTGTGCATAAATAAATGTATATGTAGATGACACTAACTGAAATAAACATTTCATTGTGCGAATCTTTGTATTTGCTCAATTAATATATTAATATTTGTAAATGACCTATCCGACAGTCCGTCTACAATGGCGTTTTGACGTACTCAGTTTGTCGGGTCATTCTGTTGTATTCACTTGTAAAAATCAAGCCTGTGCAAAAACATACCAACATCATTTAGTCATCTAGTCCGTGTAGCCCAATTGGTAAATAATTTTTAATGAAGCTGTAGGTCTTTCATATTATAATACGAATGCGAATATAAGGGCGTCAGAAGCATTTCGATATTGGGGCCGCGAGTGTTAGAGATAATGCAATATCACATTGTTGACAAAAATATAAGCTATTTATTTTGTGCATGATTTTTGTTTGTTTCTAAAGTAAATCGCGAGCGGAGCGAGCTTGAAAAAAATTAGCATTGGGCGCATTAAAAATCATAAGTCTGCAGTCGCTAGTGTGGGCGCCTTTGAACCGCTAGTGCGTGTAATTAAAACATTTCATCTATACTAATAAATTTCTACTGCAAAACTAAACAACACTTTTTTCTTACTTTTTTTTGCATAAATACTTAAACAACAGAACATCTCTTAAATGTATACTACAATGGTATTTTAACCCTCTTCTTTCCTTGAATACCGCATACACTTGTTTTCTTGAACTTTTAAATATTTAACACCCAGCATTTCACATTATTAATGATAAAAGAGTTTAAAAAAACATCCGCGAGCGAAGCGAGCGCGCAAAATTTCTATGTCTGAGTTATAAAACAAACAACTGGCGTATCGAAAAAAAAACGCGGCCCCAAAACGGCAACTAGACAAAATATTGGGGCCGCGAGCGCGGCCCCTGCGGCCCCACTTCCGACGCCTATCGCATCTACAAGATGACTTGCAGATTTACACACTGTCTATTTGCTGGTTCAAACACATTAATACGGTCAACGCGTCTTGAACATTGCTTGGAGCACCTTAACTTTAACAATGAACACACACCTGCACATTTCAAAGAACTAAACTTTTTTAATCTATAAGGCCTGTCTCAACAGCAGCGATGCGGAGGCGATCTAAAAATCTGTCAAACCATCAAACTTGCAAGTCACTCAAATATGCTAAAAGGTGTACACATCAAAAAGCGTTTATATAATGAAGTGTTTCAGTTACTTGACATCCAAAGCGTCCTCACGGCGCGCAAGAAGATCCCACGGATTTGCACCATCGTCCCCGCAACGCTCGCCGTGCAAACGCCAAGTCGCGGTATGGTCGTTTAGCAAATTCAAAATGATCGGCGCGGATTGGCGCTCTATTCGATGCCCCGACGCACCTATGGCGCAACTGTCGACCGCGCAATACGAACCTCTGCGTTTTGTATTTTTTGGACGCTTCGGAGCGCCGTGAGAACGCTACGCCAGTATGACCGCTGTTTTATAAGACTACACGTACAAACAACAAACAACCTTTTGTTATTAACATGTTTTATGATTTGCTCTAATGAAATCGAATTTAAACTTTGTGTACAAAACATATTGTACATAAATGTGTTTTAATGTTGTTCACAAATAAATAAATTAAAAAAAATACCATGCCAGAAAAAAAGACTACACGTACATCTTTATAATTTTTATATCTAACAGATGTAACAGATTGAACTCAGGACCTTATACATGACGGACCGACTCTCTACCACTAGTGTTTGTAAGCTGTCATGTTCCGGTAAGTTACCGTTTCTACCTATAAAAGTGTATCATTAAACTGATGAAAGGGAAATCCACCAGGAAGCATAGCATGCACGATAAAACAGCAGCCTCGGTTTTATTGAAGCTGTTCACCAGTTCTGCATACCGTAAAATAACAAACCAATTACCTCCTATAATTTTCATTTATATTAAGACAACAACAACAACATTTTCTCGCAAACTAACCGTTGTAAACATTAGATCTTTGTGCTAATTTGATATTTTTCATATTGTTTCGACCTCCAAATATCATTTTTGAGTCCTTTTAATAATAAAATATCAGAAAAAAGAGTAAGCGAATGATGAGGACCAAAATAATGAGTACATTTTTGTAATTTGAATTTAGGTGTGAACTTTATTGTTTCATTGTTAAAAGTTGCATATATTTATGTTAAGTTAAAGTAAGGATTTTGCGTATTGTGCACAGCCTTATTTCCACCTGAATAGTGCCTACAAAAGACGGGGGTTTAATTCTTGTTCCTTTTTTGTTAATTGATTTCTTGGACTTCAGTGGCGGATCCAGGATTTGACCTTAGGTGGGACGTATTTTTTAATTTTATGTTAGATAATCATAGATGTATGCAACGATCGTTCTACTAAATACCGGTAGATGTCGCATCAAAGCTACCAATTGGCTTATCATGCATCTGTTATTGTCGAACGATTATATCATTTAATATACGTTATGATGTAATTCAGCCGGCAACATGTTCTTTTTGTGAAGCTTTTCTAAACGGTTTGTATCGTTGTAGTACAATGTATATAGTTTTGTGGTGTAGTCTGGTATGTCAACATATAATTTTATTATAAGGAATCAGTATGTAGAACCTATATATTTGGAAATGTTCTTGTTCTGTTTTTATTGAATGGCTGTTGCTATAATGTTAACGAATATTTTAGGAACACTACTTGCAAAAATATACATGAAGTGACTTTTTAACCAATAATCCAACATGTACACATTATATCTTTTAGGATTAAACATATGTAAGGAAATACTTGATTGGTACATGATTTTTTTTGGAAATAAAACTGTGAAAACGCTACTAGTAAGTTTTATTTAATGTCTTTTGCATCACTTGCAACACTAAAAAGCTCTTGAGACAGAATATTGTTATGTATCAGTAGAAGTAGACCTGCCCTTGACTGAGACCCACGATGTTTTAGAAGAGGTAGACCAGCGACCCCAGGAGAAGAACTCTACTGGACCCACCCTAGATCCATAACTGGGCTCGTATTCATAAAACATCTTAAGTCAAATGTGTATGTAAGACTCAATGCTATTGGCTCTTTCCTATGTAACCTATGATTTCATTGGCTGATTCAAATTTTTATTACTTAAGTTTCTTTATGAATACTGGCCCAGAAGCCTCTACTACGGCTTCTATCGAGTGAGGTGAAGCACGGGGCCCAAAAACTAAACCGGAAGGAGAACAGTAGACCTGCAGGTTCTTCGTACTGACGTAGGCAAAGAGGGTTCTGTAAGTAAGTACCGTGATTTAGATAATCTGATAATACTTTTCCTGAATTTCCTGGAAGATTTAAATGGTATTTACAAGAATTTCTGTAGCATCTTGGTGTTCACGTGTTTTTGTACTGTTCTGTGTGTTTGTTTTTGTCCGGGCCTTATTGCCCTGGTGCCCTTAAACTTGACATGTCTACATTGTTTTCAACATTCTTTCTTTGAACATCTCTTCAATTTATATTTACAAGACAGAGTAACAAACGGCATCACAGAATACACAATAAACCTTGTTAGCGTGTAAACCTTCAAGTTATCATATCACATAAATGTCAATATTTAATATTTTCTGACACAAAACATTTATACATCTATTTCTCCATATTTTTGGGAATTTGTCATTAAACTGATTATTAAATGTAAATCTATTAGTACGTTTTTAAGTAAGAAAGTTAAATATTTATGTATAAATAGAAACGTGGTTGCATTTTTCAGTCATAGGCTTTTCCTTTCTTTTCCTACTTTTTAGTTATCTTCCTACGTTTTCCTACACTTTTTTTAAACTCTACTTTTCCTACTTTTTTGTCAATAAAGCCAAAATAATATCTTTTTAGTAACAACTACATGTCTTCGTTAAGAACCACAACCTTTGACTTTTTGTTTGTACCCAGTGGTACCGAGAAGAACGTTAGTGCGTCTTTTCTCGGATAGTATCGGAGGAGGAGTGTTACGAGTGACGTAATGCGGATTTTAGGAGAGCTTCGTCGCTGTCCACTTCAAACATTCTTTCATTGAATCCACTGTTTAAGGTGGGATTTGCGGAACAAAGTGTACATCAAACTCAACATCCAATTCGTAGATAAGACATGACCACAAGTGCGCGCATCGCTGGCGACAATTGACGACCGTTCGTTTGTCGTTTGTTCGCCGGCTTGGGATGTTCCCGAAGCCGGGAGCCACGGAGCGCGTGCAGGAATTCTATTATTTGTGCACGAGTGTGCAATTGTTTCGTACGGTAGAGGCTGGATTAGTCCAGGTGTTCAATGCCCACCTTATCACAGGCCCTACATTTCACAGCCACCACATGTACTTCCGGTTAAAAACAAAACTTCGTCTGACTCATATAAAATATCCGTCTAAACGTCCAAGACCACGGATACAAAACTCTAGTAATACTAGTATATCAATAACTTTTGCTACAACCGCCGTAGAAATTCACCTACAAATTTACATTTAAGCATCATCGAGTAATTTACTATTTGTCTGTGTAGCTCTTAAAAAAGTATAATGATTTTATATACCGATAGTCAATAACATACTTAAATAAATATAAAAAAGTACATTTTACTATTGGTAGCCTTTTTTATTCCGAACAACTATAAAAAAGACATTTATATTAATGACAATAATATACCGTAGGTTAATTCATTATTTTCTCCTACGGTTTCTACACTTAAAAGTGAGCGGGAGGGCCTTGATTCAATGCCGGACCGCGTCATACCAAACAGTTAAAAAGGTACCTTTGCTCCCTTGCTTATCCTAACGCATATAAAGATATGTCCGACTTCTCTCAAATCCTAAACAGTGTTTAAAAATGAGTTGGATTTCGTCTTGATCGAGTGGTCGAGAGTAACGAATTTAACTATAAGTCACATTTGTAGTATAATAAGTTTCGCAGTCGACCTTCAATAAATTAGTATAAACTAATAATATTATTATGTTTCTGCAAGTTTGACACGTGAAATTGACCATCGACTACTACAGCAGAAGTAAAAATGATATATTAAAATGTGTTTCGTTTAACCATTCATTGGCGATCGCAAAGACGAGTATAAATGACATAGTATGCGTATTTGAATCGAATGACTCTGCATACTTTCTTACAGCGGACGCAGGAGAAACGTAAGCAATTCGTACTTAGATGTGTACTTAATAACACGAAAGGCATATAGTGTTTAGCTATACATTTCTGCGATGAAAAGGAAGACTACAAATGTCATATTTCTACTGGTAGAATAAAACATACCTTACATAACAGCGGACATAATTTAGACATGGTCGTGCATGCTTACATATTGTACATTAATAATTTTCATAGAATGTATATCAACGAAAGGCTTGCGATTTGAAAAAGACTTTTTAATAAGTGTTACATTATATACATACTGCGGCAGTATTATATATATAAAGCTTCTGACAAAATGTATAACATACATACAATTTAAAAGGAAAATCGTACCAATAAATTTCGCGTAATTGTAAAGGTAAATAATAACACCTAAATGATACGCGTTCCAGACAGAAAAATGTGACAGGCGTAGAAATTTATAAACATATTACAGAACCTATTATTATATTTTTACACCCAAAACGGTAAAATCCTAATGTTCACCAAAGAGATCAATTCCTAATAACTAACAGGCTCTGGTTTATTTCCTCGGCTTCTATTGGCCCACTCAGAAGAGAAAGCGTCAGATTTATGCAAATAAGGCGTTATCCTAAATTCTCCTATCGCGATGTCGTCTGCGACGCAAGAACGCTGATTGACAGACGACTCTCACGCGCTCCCATTCGATTCGTACCAAACGGTGAACGATATTTTCCAGACGTTTTGTGTGTGTCGCTTATGTTCTTAAATAACGTTCACTCTATTGTTTTCATGGACTCTTATCCGGAAAATCTGGAAATTGTACCCGGTGATTAATTTCTGGCGATTTCAAAAGGATTTTAAATAACTGTCACCGTAGAGAAAGCGAGACGACTACAAAGGTACGGTTTTCTGTTTCCAGGTAAAAGTTATAATTTGTTTTGCGATTATATAATACATGTAATAAAAAGAGTTGCACACATGCGCTTTACAAATAATACTAACAATGGAAAAAGAATTCATTGACGCAGTTACAAATGTTGACAACATGCATATTACACGAAAGTAAAATAAACAACAATAATTCTTAGCTATACACCATGTAGAAGTCCTAATGACAAAAGCCACATATGCAAGATTTTTCCAGTTATATGAGACATTCCAAGAAAGTAGTCAATGTCGTGATGACGTGGAATACAAAAACTCCATCTCCTTTACCATTCAGTAGCAGAAGTAACTAAAATAGGGTTCTAAAACACAAACGCAAAAGCAACAGCTAACAACATGTCTTAACTTTATAATTATATTTTTCCAACTTCGAATAATAATATTATTTTACACAGTT
>Ga0224511_10002338_pt1 | contig 12687 bp, 14 predicted proteins | sample SF_May12_sed_USG_2_FD_169988 | JGI IMG/M metagenome (GOLD analysis project Ga0224511, IMG submission 169988) | Sediment microbial communities from San Francisco Bay, California, United States - SF_May12_sed_USGS_8_1 | ecosystem: Environmental > Aquatic > Marine > Sediment | place: USA... | reverse complement strand
GGTCTGAGCTCCATTCGTTATAGATTTATGAAACATTATAGAAGCTTGATGGTTTTTGAAATCCTGTATTTTTTATCCAGTCTTGCCTTGTAGAAGATATTTTCTATGCTAACCACCCCCATAAAGCACATGATCAACATAAAACTTAAGATCATGCGGATTTATATGCGCTAGAAGCTAGTATTATGGAATCGATGGTTATCCATTGTAGCATTATAGTTTGACAAAACTGTTTGTTGTTTAATCCAGGATTTTACAAATCTTGGAAGGGTATGTTATTCAGAGGCAATTATTTTAATAAAGGCTGCTTAATTGGGAAGACAATACAGACCTGACCGGTGATGGGCCAACAGTTGATCTGTTTCGTGAGTTTTAGGGAACGTTTTTTCACCTGCCATTGAATAAACTTTCCCTCAAAACCACATTTGGTGGTATGCTACTGCAGCTGGTATATATTGATTGAGTGTCTCCGGAAGAGTTTGAATCCAATGGGTAACCTAAGCTCTTATTGAAGCATTTTGGAAAATAGTCTCATGAATGATATGTCAACAATGAAATGGAAGACATGATATCTCAGCGCGTGAACTACCTAATAGTTCAATACGATTGCGTTATGTATTAGACTTAACCGAACAGTCTTTACAGTAGACAAAGTACTTTCGGTTATACCAGCAATGAGTTTTAGCCCCTGGAATTGTTTGATTAGCGTTGATGACAGCTGATAGGAAGGAAGAATTTTGACTGTTCCATTCACATTTGTCGTGCCCCCTCGATGTTGTGTGACCATAACTGGTTTCAATAATGTAACCTGTTAATTTTTTTAGGCAGTGTTCATCCGAGGTCTAGGTAGTCTGAGCTGTTCTCTTGTTATACTATAAATATTCTTGTCGGGGAGAACACTGTACCTCGTTGAAATCTCAACTTCATTCACATCATAAATATTGTGTAGGTAGAAGACCTCAATATTACTCCAATCAGAACTCAGTAATTGGTCACATGTCAGTGTCCTGTCAAAACTGTGTCTGTGTATGTATAACTGTTCCTTAAATGTGTGTATGTTTTTCATCTTCAGTCCCATAGAGTGCCTGTGATGAGAAGGTGAAGATTGTCAACTAGTCAATTGTCTTGGCCTAAATATGGCTGACCACGCGGAGTTAATAAAGGAGATGGGTGAGATTGAGAAGCTCAGTTCGCAGGAGCGACTGAAACGAGCCAAGAAGCGCAGACAATCACAGGTATGCTGGAGTGGTGCCACTAATGAAGGATTATCTCTATAACCATCTGTGAATGATTCAACCGGCAAACAGTTTGGACTGTGCCGGTTACTAGGAAAGCTGGAAGAATTTTCTTCCCTTTCCACATGGTGTAGGTAGGATAAGGGAGTCTGGGGTATGTGTATTGAGTGATTTAGCTGATATAGCTGGTTGGCAGATGGTCGGTTTTGTCGTACTAACTGGCCACTCATTTTTCATTTTCTGGCCACTGGCTGACAATCCTCTTAGGGAGTTGCCCATTAGGCCAGCCACGGTTACCAGGACCTGTAGGCTGAGGTATCAATGGCTGCCCCACAGCAGTTTGATAAGGATGGCAGGTCAGAGAGGTTATCTGGTCAAAATGGGCAACAAACAAACTCATAATTCACTCATCATGAAATCGGTTGAGCAAATGTTGGATATTTACTGGGAAAATCATCCCTGTGAGGAAATCTGTCCCGGAATTTGGCAACAGACTGACTGAATATTGTGTCCATGTTTGGGAATGCCTGGAGTGTGGGGCTATGTAGCACAACTAATATGGGTTGATGGGTTAGAGTGGATGAATCATAATTGAGCATTTCTCTATCATTCAGCTAAAGAAGTGCACTGATCATGAAAAAAAGGTAGAGAAAGAGGAAAAAACGGCGAACAAAAGAAAAACAAAAGGGTCATCGATGCCGCCCGCTACCAGGCCTCCTCGCGTGGCACGGATTATGTTTGAGAGTTCTGTGAAGCTTCTAGAAGCAGCAGCTCGTAACGATGTAGATGAAGGTAAACAATTAGTATCACCTCGTGTTGGCGCTGACACTGACCAGTACTACAGCAGCCGATTGAAAATCCAAATGTTGGTTAGTGATTCTTCTCAGTCCGGCAACTACGCAGTCAGCAACTGCCAGTGAGCAGATAAACGCTATGAGCGTGTCCAACTTATTGTCACCCACTTGACGAGTAATAATGGGAATGGTTGGTATTTAAGGCGTATTATGGTCGGCTGATAGCGCAGGGCATATACTCAGGGTTGCAGACAGTGCATCCCTCCTGATTGATGAATGGAAATTACAGCACTCTGATCAATAAAAGGCATGACAATAGTGGCACAAGGGCAATGTCTTGCAGTGCCAATAATACAAGAGCTTAGCTAGATAGATTGTCGAACGGACGGTCAGCCACAGTTATGGTTAGTAACTAGTCGTGCAGTTTCTATTGAAAAACTGCTAGTTGATTATTTGTTGCTTTGCTGATGGAAAATCGCTTCGCTGCTGAGAAAGTCAGCCGTGTGCTGAATTACCATATATGTGTAATGCCTGTGTTTGGTTGTAGTTGTGCATTTGCTAGAAGAAGGAGTTAACCCAGATGTAGCCAATGAAGATGGCCTCACCGCATTACACCAGGTAAGTATCACGCCCAGTATCAGACTACTGATGGTAAGCCTGCTAGTTAGTGCTCAGTTGTTTGACTGACGCAGTCGTTGCAAGACACCTATGAAATAGCATTGTGACCTAGACTTATTCTCTTGATCCAGTGCTGTATCGATGACAGTGAGGACATGCTGCTAGCTCTGCTTCGATTTGGTGCTAATGTGAATTCCCGCGACAGCGAACTGTGGACTCCCCTACACGCCGCTGCCACATGCGGTCATCTCCAGATCTGCAACCATCTAGTAGAAAAGTGAGTGTAGTATCCCTGCCTGCTTAGCTAGCTTTTTCACTTATCTGTTACCGTAGTTAAGTTGCCCTGATGAATGTTTGCTGAGCGTAGCTTTGTTGAAGTTTGGGGTTTGTAAAGCTGTCAGTAAACCATAGACAGGCATTGGACAGCACCTTGGTTACAGCCTGGGGACATAAGATGAGGTCGGAGCGTGGCTTTTTCTGTGGCGTCTGTTTTGCCCTCAGATGCGACACACTTCAAGGGAATTCTCTCCGGAGGCTGCTCATTCTGTGAACCCAAAGTGCGATCAATAAACCGTATCGCTGTTATGCCTGCCACTGTTTCCCATCTGCCGGTGTCTGTCATCAGATGGCACTTGGTGTCACAGTAAAATGACATGCGGCCTGTTCAGTACACTGGGATATTTGGGACCTCAGTCCAATCAAGACACGGCTCGGTCGCTGCGATTGGTGGGATAATAATACATCTCTTTATAACTTATGGCCTGCAATTCACCATTATTAGCCCAAGTCCGCACGCGGCAAATGATTCCTAGGCTCCCAGTAGTACGAACCCCTTTCCGTATGCGTGCCCCGGGCTCGTGTCGGTATAATTATAAATGTGACCTTTGTCAATCTGCTTACAAGTAGCAACACTTCTAGTTGCCCTGCCACAAATGATGCACCAGAAAGACGTTCACGGTGACTATTAACGGTGGCCTGTCCATCCAGATTAAGCCAGGAGACCAAATGAACCACATAAGTCGAATTTGTCGATTAACGCTGCTTTGATCGAAGACCCGTGCCAATGGCCCTGATCTTGATTGGAATGGTCATATCACCTCAACACCAACACTTGAGCCTAACCCTTTGAGCTACTGCGAGTTTTTCTCACTGTTGATAGTTATGGGTTAGAATCGTAGAGTTTTAGAGGATAACTCTATCTAGAATCTATGACTATTATATGACCAACCTAGAAAGACTATCTCAAAATGCCGTGTAGTTTAACCATCTGTAGTGAGCACCATTGTTAGGGCGTGAAGCATCAATGCATTAGATATCATTAAATAAGGCCTTCTCACTGATAACAAACACTGCATACTCATGATAATCAGATCAGTAGCAGTCCCTTGTACAAATTCACACTTCCAAAACAACAGCCCTAAGCCAGTGTTGCCCTTTGCTCTTGCAGACCCCGTCCTGACGGGTCCTGTTGTGCCAGACTTCCTCGGTACTGCCACCAGATTGACCCGGGCATTTGCGTTCACATAAATTTAGCCCCAGATATACATTACACAAAATATATGGTAGTTTATAAACCCCAGTTGACGTAACTTCCTTGTTTCCTTAACTGTGACTGGCGGATCCAGCCAGGAGTTAGTTCTTCCCATACAGGGCCTTATGTTATGCCATATGTAGTGATACTATATATAAGAAGAATAATAGTCATAGCAGCCTGTTACGCTTGGAGAGCGTAAGCATGGTCGGTACGTCAGCCATTTCTCATATCATGTGTATGCGCAACCTGATGATTTATGTGCGGTGAACCCATGACTAAACTGACAGATTTGAATAGATAACGTCAGGAGTCGTCTAGCTAAGAGAGCCATCCTATGAGCTCATGTCTTTACCATAGTGCGCTATTTAATGGATACAATGCAATGCTTTCCGTTGTCTTTGTCCGTTGATATCCTGATCAGTCTTGAGTGTGACCCAATTGTATGGCTGAAACTGTTCCTGTTTCCATTGAAAGAGACGATGTAAACAGTAACTTTAATGTGTTATAGAAACGCTGATTTGCTGGCGGTGAACGCAGATGGAAACATGCCTTATGACATCTGTGAGGATGAAGCTACGCTGGAGTATATAGAGACTTGTATGGCAAATCAGGGAGTCACGCAGGAGCTCATCGACGAGACTCGCCTTTCCAATGAGAAGAAGATGCTGGACGACATAAAGGAGTATGAGAGGGAGGGCAACTCCCCATCATCATGGTGTGACAGAGCCGGAGCCACACTGGTGAGTACGCCGCATCTGCAGCCCCGTATTCGCCCCTTCAGAGGCTTCAGCGCTACACTCTCTACTGAGAGTGCTCACTGATTGACACAGGGCTTTACTCCTGTTGAGTTGGTGGCTACAGCTCAGTACTGTCCACTGAATAAACTAACAATGTAATTATTGGTTCTTGAGGCACATAGAGTGGCAATTATACAGAAATGCTTTTAACCATCAGGTCGCTGATTACCATTTGGTTATTGGCAGTGGAATGCCATGCCTGGTAGGTGTATTACGAATGAACTGAGAAGAAAACTACAGTTTTAGGGATTACGGCTTGACATGGTGTGCCACCCTTGCGGTCCAACTGGCACAGAATTAGTGTTTGTATATTACTCTCTCGCTGATTTTAGCTGCATATCAGCGCCGCTAATGGCTACTATGATGTGACTTCGTACCTGCTCACAAAGAGAATTGATGTGAACGCTGTGGATAATGATGGCTGGACACCGGCTCATGCTGCTGCCTGCTGGGGCCAAGTGGCAGTGCTCGAACTGCTCGCCAAACACGGCGTTGATCTGGAACGCAAGACTAAAGATAACAAAACAATGCTCGGTTAGTCAGTGAGCTCGAACAAGGATTCTATTGCCAACTTTACCAGGCATAATCATACTGATGAGAAATTAGTTTCTCAATTTTGTGCAATGATTTGTCTTCTCTCTGCAGATTTAGTTGATGATCAGGAAGTGAAGGAGGAGATTGAGAAGATAACTATAGAAGCCAAGAACAATTTGGAGAAGTTTAAACGCGATAACGACGTTAGACGGCGAAGCAGTCACAACGTCAGAAGGTACAAAGAGCTTACAATTCTTCGCATGTCTACCTCTCATATTCCCCCAGCATCTAGTCTGTATATCGTTAACTGAGTAGTGGTAATGTGTACTACCGTGATAGATGCATTGATGCTAACAAACTATTGTTCCCCTCCCAGTACATACTCAAAAAGACCTAGTTAGTCAACTTATAGTGTCAATAGTGCAGACCTGGCCAGTGAAAGTCCAGTCCTTGTAGATAATAAGCAGGACACGCGCATAATTATGCATGTTTTACAGTGTGTCGGTGTTATGTCCAATTATTGATATTCAGCTCAACTAGGAGATCCACTGAATGAAGCTACAGCATTATGATGACCTTTCTTAGTTACCCATCTATTAAAAGGATCTCACTTGTTGGAATAATGACGTCTGATCCCTTTCGTAAAATCCAATGCGGGATTTATCGCTCACCAACGCAATTTAAAGCCATTTATATCGAATACACAATGTTTCAGTCCCTATAGGTCTTTTACAATATCAAAAATGATCTGAGGGCGTGATTTTGGATCCTATTGTGTCACACTTCGGCTTTGTTTATGTCAATAGAGAAACGTTAATAGGGCTCTAACCGTTTCCCTGTTTGGCCTTTTTACAGCCTCGGGGTGACTTCTATGTATAGTTCCAATACGTCACTATCAGATAGAAACCCGTTCAGGTATATTGATAGCGAGGCCTGGTAATCATAGTGTGATCTGTCGTTTCACTAACACGTGCTGAGCAGGACCCTGGGGACTATCATCCTACTTCCCAGTCACACAAAATTTATGAAAAGAGTTTAATGATTTAATGAGGGATTTCTGCACGATTAACCACTGTCCATGGCACTAGGGGTGATTAGTAAATCTCAACTCTCAATTCTCATTATTGGCCTCTGGAACAGACCAATAGCGGATGATGTCTTACTCGGACCGACACTACTCATCACCTCATCGTTTTGTGTTGTTGGGATCACAGATCATGATTTCACATTTTCCTCATGTGCTTGTTGCATGGCGTTTTCACACAGGCCTGACTTCCCAGTGATTATTTGCTGTCCTTATTGCTTTTGTCTTGAATTTTTTCACGCACCGTTTGCCTGTTGCCCCGTCTGGTAGATGAGATGATTTCTGCTCCGTGTTGCATCGTACGATCTGCTTTCCGAGTTCACTCTACTTGGCCTGCAGCTGTTCCACCCAAAACGCTTTCACTCACTTCATACTCACTCCGCATAGATGTATGCCAGTAGCGGTCATCAGCATAGAAATAGCCGAGTATGTGAACGATGGTCAAAGGTTTCCCAGAAAGCAGACAACTCGTGGGAACATCTAGTCTGATGTTTGCCATTGTGTAGGGCTGTAGGAGGCATGTTATCATACGCCAATGGTGTCACCTTGTCGCTCTACATAGTGGCTGAGTAGTATTATGGTCAAATTCTGTATCTAATGTATTGGCCTAACAGCGTCCCTGCATTATATAAGAGGTTGTGGGGTTGGCTGCAGTATAACACTGATTGTTTTGTTTATGAAGAGGGTCTGCTGGGCGCCTCTCTGCCATATCCGCATTCAGGTGAGGCTCATTACACTCCGTTCTCATAACTCTCCCACGCTGTACTAATTCAGCTCATGGTTTCAGAAAGCTCCAGGGTGGTGCTCCCTAGCTGACAATGGAGACACCAAAAGACCAGTACATAGACTACAGGGAACCATTGGTTGTAGCAATGCTCTGCTTTCCCATGCGGGTGTTGGCTATGCAGTTATGAATATTTTGTTCTCATGAGGCTTGTGTGTTGGACATTGCTGCTTCCTGCTGGTAGCTGCATATATACATGCATATGTTGTTGATAAGTTGTAGATAAAGTTTGGAGTTGTCCTTTCAGTTATGGTCGATAGAGGACAACTCTTGCATGCCTTACCAACACTAGCATCTGCGTCCCTCAGTGGTATCAGGTTAATTGATGTTAGTATTTCAGAAAGCCGCTTTGGTTGTTGGGAGCTTTCAGTGTTGGTGAATTGTTGTTGCAGTCTTGATGGTGGCTGCGGTTGTTGGACAAGGGACGGTGTGGTGTGTGATGGGGGAACATCACTTTTGACTTTTCTCTGTGCTTGCTTCCAGCTCATCAGTGCGACGGCATAGTATGAGAGAGAAACACAAGCTGTCGGTAAAGGAGGCCCGCGATGAGGCACGTTACCGCATAGCCATCAACACTGACTCCAACGAAGAGTCAACACAGGTTAGTGCCGCCACCAAAAAACCTATCATGGGTTCCAAGTAGTCATGCTGTTACGAGTTGTTGTGACCTGCTGCAAGCTGTTGGCCATATTGCTGTTAGTGAGGGAGCTATAAAACCTCATTTTGGACAGTGGGGAGCCAGGCTGCCAGATTTCAGTTCTAATGTTGCTGGTCAATTGCTGTGAACCCTACCATTACCCAGGGTTGCTCTCTCATTGTCATGGAATCCCAGTGACCCAAGCACTGACATCCAGGTGTGGTACTGGTAGCTGGTGAACCAGCTGATAATTGTATGTTTAGCTCTCTTCGTTGTATCTATTGGCAATACGCAGACTGATTATTAATATTAGTCTACCCTGATCTGCAGTGAATTAAATAGATGACTTCCTACACTTTGATTAAATAATTTGATAATATTGACTGATGAGGTCTTGTGTTGTCAGATAAAGCGTGGGTTTGTTAGAAAACAACCAACAAACAACCAAAAATACTCCGGCTCAAGCTATGTATAGTTAATGAGCGTTTGGTTTGGGTGACCGATCTGATTCGGCATGTTTCCGGCGATTGTGCCGGCAGCAGTAATTGGGAATGACCTCTCTTACATCAATAAAACTCAGCAACGGCCTTGCCTTATGTTGCTGCAACGCCTCACATGGTTGCCACGCTGTTGCCGGCTGTCGGAGCAGATTAGTTTGCCCCCATCCTCCTCCTCCCCGCAGTTGAACTCGTGTAGACTGCAGCAATCTCAGCTATTTCGGGCATCCGCATCGGTAATCCTCGGAAATGATCAATTTTCCTCTATATAATTGCATGAAAATAGAATATAGTTCAGAATCAATAACTATAATAGACTTGTAGCATCTATAATAGGCTCCAGATTTACCCTCCCTGCTCAGTGAGATGCTAATTCAGTCCCGCTGCTTATTATATCTCCAGCTGAATCCAGCTCCAATGTTTTTTATAGCCTCCATCTCCTGATGCGATTCCTGTCACTAATATAGATGATGTCAATGTGTCGGTACCGGACAGCAATGTCGCTGTGACCGAGAACAATGTTACAACTATAAACATCACGATAGAGTCACCCTCTCCTGAGGAGACGGTGGAGGAGACCGTGAAGGCGCGGCTTTCCCCTCCTATACCCGCGGTCAGAATGTCCTTGACCTCCCTTCCCAGTCCTGATTCCCCTGTCATGGAGACTAAACCCGCGACGGAGACTAGCACTCAGCAGCACGCTACGTGCACTATCAGAATCGGAGATAATGACAATGAAAAAGAGGAAGTGGTTATGATTTCGGATAAAAATGACAATAAGACAGAGCCAGTGGTAAATGGTCACAAAACGGGCTCGTTACCGGCAGGCGGTGATCCACCTCTCAAAAAGTACATAGCAACACCGGATCAACATGAACCGGCAGCTGTGTTAGGAAGTCAGAAGAAAAAGTCGGGATGCTGCGTTATTTCCTAAATCCGTAATCTTTGTAGCCTCGCAATGAAATTCGGAGTTGGTGGAGTTTTATAAGCAATATCTGCAACTCATTCCAGATCATAAGTTTAATCATTCCACAACCGAATACCATGTACTGAATTCTCTACTAGCCAACTCAGTTAATATTTTTATATTATTACAGTTTTCTGGACCAGCCATATTTACACTCTCATAATGGATTTACTCTATTGAATTACATTTAAAGATAGTTCAAAAAGATGTGACGTGATTATCCTGTCGCCTATTGGCTTTTGAATGGTGATGAGAGTTGTGGTGTTACTCATGTTCCCGGTGTCCAAAACATCGACGCTGGAGCCCAAATAAATCAGTATTTCTGTGTAATACCTTTATGTAATGAGCTGGGACTAGCACGTATAGAGTCACCCTGGTGATGACGCAGCTAGCCGTATTGATTACCGTGAAATAATAGCGAAGAAGCTATTTCACCAATTTCCACTCTCCACACTCATTCACTGCTCTCCAAGCTGTATCATGGCTAGAGTGTTCAGCGCGCGGGCGGCACTGGGGCTTTTGTCATTATGGTATCTTATGGTGCTGGTGGAAGGCTGGGGTAACCTTGGATTCGGTTTCCCCTTATATGAGCAAGAGCCGCGGGTAAGTGTAATCTAAAACAATTCATAATCCACTGGCAATGTGTGAGGATGCCACAAAGATGGCCAGGGTTCTATCTTCGAGGGTTTCTGGTTGCTGGTCTGTATGAAACAGACCAGTCTTACAAAACCGCATTGAAAATTATAGAATGAAATGAATCAAATTGGCAATTGAGTCTTGGCGAAGTGATAACCTTCTCTGTGGGTGGGTCGCAAGAGAGGACACTCCTAATGGCTCACTCCCATCTCCCGGAAAAGCCGAGTAAAGAAAGATTCAAATTTCTGCGTTGTTTCTAACAGCTGTTTTGGCATAGTGATGCGAAATCAATTTGCTTATTCACATATGCAGAGCGTTTATTATCTCCATCATAAAGATTCCTACCCACATCACCGACTTCTGGTAGCCCTCTAAAAGAAAGCGTATGCAATCTATCCAGATTTTGGTGAGCCCCTTATTCATGTTCTTAATATAATTTTCTGTATTAGCATAGCAAGTGATCATATGTAGCCTCACCGAGGAAGAACTTGGGCTTGAGATTGATTGCAGTGTTATTTTCAGTGCAGCGAAGAAACCGATCGTTGTTTCTCTGATGAGGACTGCTGTGGTAATCTCTCCTGTCTTCGAATATCCAGTAAGCTGATAACATTTGATGATTATTTGAGACTGTATGCAAACTGCATGGCTAAGCACTTCCAGGCACCTGAGGGCCTTGCCATAAGGCTTTTGAATCTATGAGCTGAAATAATAAGAGTTTTCCCAGACATGCATGCGAATGGTCGCTGACACAGACCAAGGCATCATCATGATCCATCCTATTGCTATCAGAGTGCAATTGTCTTTGTATTTTCTGAGGTTTAAAAACGATGCAATTCATTCATATAGTGTCAATAGCTGAATTTAGTTGCATCTATTTGAATATATTTGCCCTGTGATTATTCAATTATGCATCAAATGTATCTGAAGATTTGTGTACTTGCTGCGTATCAGTAGCGGCAACCCTGTGTTGTGCAGCAACAGAGTGACATGCGTAATATTATTGGGAATATGCTTTATATAATTATGAGCTGATAGTAGTATTATATGTGTTTAGGATATATGGGTTATGTTTTTAGTATTCAGACGGGTGTGTGCACCAGCCCTGGTCCCCAGGCATGTCAGACGACCTTTACCCATCTGGAAAAGACGCTTAGAGACAGTTTCATGGACAGATAAGTTTGGTAAACAAACGGCTAGGATTAGATTCTGCTATTGCATATGGCCCTGCTTGTGCTTGTGATTGTGTGTGAACCATGGTGCATGGCAAGAAAGATTTGCACGCATGTATTAAACGATCAAAACTTACATGTAATTGATCTATTTGCCGGTGACCAACAAACCTTGTCATGTATTTTATCACCCACTATCCTCTGCATAGATTTTCATGGAAATTTTAATTTCCTATTTGGATCGGTTGTCAACGCCCGCTGGCAGAGTCTCTGTCTAGCTCCATTTTCTACATTGTTGTGAAATCAAAGATTGATTTTTTTATAGTTGCTGAGTGGACCTTTCTCGGAAATGAAAAATAAACTAGGCCACAATTGTTTGCATAAGATGCCGGTTTATATTTATTGCTCATTTGATAACACTTGTTCATACAATCACTGACCCTATGAATCCTGGACCGTGTAGGGTCATTGGAAATAGATCTAATGAATTCTAGGAACTCCAATCGGAAGTTGATAAATTGTTTTTTAGGTGCCGTGTGTGACTCTGACGCTGATTGTGATGAATTTTGCTGTATTGAGACGAGCTCCTCTGCTCAGTGCGGACTCTGCTAATCAAAGGGAAGCCCTGCACCCTCCCGTCATTACATGCATTCACTCTCAGTAATTTTTTGTAGCAATACGTATACTGTGTTCAAGCACCCACACACTCAGTAGTCATTTTGCGCAGCAAGATGTATGTAGAATTGTGTTGAAATACCTTCTATATGTGGAACAACTAAAATGTGCTAACAATAAATGACTGAGCTCACCATGTGGGTGGCATACATGTGATGCAAGGGTATGACGGTTGAGGTGCGTTGGTGCGTTATGACAATATAGTCAGAAAAATGTCAGCGTATTTCATCAATGCAACCTATGCATTCATGCTATTTTCTTCATGCACAATTATGTTGAATAGACACAATATTTTATTCCTGATAAAAAGACTATAATAATAACAACAATAATTATCTTAAACCACAGTTTAAGCCAGATCAATACACATACAATGCACATAAATTAGACTTATCTCCAGATTATCAGATATGAGAAAAATATCCATCAAATCTCGGGATTGCAGCACCGAGCCAAATAGCGTGGAATGTAAGGGAAAGGCATACAACAGGCAGACGATGCCCTTGAATTATCCCAGAGTTTTGATTGCCTGATGATTTCATAATCACCAACTTGTACAACCATCTTCATGCCCAGTGCCTCAGCTGAGGCCGAGAGGTTTAGAACTGTTATTGAGTATTGGTTATATGGCTGTAACATTCATACTCAGGTAGACTGGTGGGTTCTCAAATTGTTGGTTATTTCTATTCTGTGGCCAACCTACAACATGAATAAACTTATTAAAGG
>Ga0224511_10002337_pt1 | contig 12687 bp, 5 predicted proteins | sample SF_May12_sed_USG_2_FD_169988 | JGI IMG/M metagenome (GOLD analysis project Ga0224511, IMG submission 169988) | Sediment microbial communities from San Francisco Bay, California, United States - SF_May12_sed_USGS_8_1 | ecosystem: Environmental > Aquatic > Marine > Sediment | place: USA... | reverse complement strand
TTCAGACGCAGGCTCAGAGCCTTAGATTGCGTAGACGGATTGCGCGTAATTATGCATCTTAAACGTTTAATGTTATACTTTATTTGTGTAACGTAGTAACTTGCTGTTTGAAATCCATTTTCGTTTTAAACAAATGACTGTGCTTTCATGTTCGGCAAGTCATTTAAAAAATGCTGTGTCATAAATTGTTTTACTTACTTTACAGCTGGCATAGTTGTATTTTCTCCGCCTGCTTCAGTGGGACCCAGTGCGCAGTCGGGACCTGAAGGGGCGGCGAGTGTCGTAAAACGAACAGGCGGCAAGATAGCAGAAGACCACGGCATAGGTAATTAATGTATTATTGTAGTTTTGTATATTGTTAAAGGAACAGGAACAAACAGTTTTGATGACAACATAATGTACTTGTACAGAAGTTATGTAGAGAAGTTACACGTCCTTACAGTGCCTACACCAGCACAATACTGGAGCTATATATTTCATATAGTGGCATATTTGTGTGTGCTTTAATGTCTTGTTAAAGGAAACACACAGAAAATAACAGAACCAAATTGTGATCATTTAAGTTTATTGGTTAGCGGGGTGAAATGTGTATGCTAATATAACAAGCCATTCAATGAAGGCACGCAATATAAATGAATAAAAGTCACATCCAATTATATTTTTTTATTTGTTGGTTTTAAATCAATATTTACAAACGTGATTTTTAATGCACGTGCTCACTAGATAATAGCACTGTAGTGGACTTCCAGAAATACACCTTTTTATCGAAGCATATACAAGCTTTTCCATATAAATGCCTGTTTAAAATGCAAGTAAACTTGATATGCTTAAGCACCGGTCCCACCGCACGAGTGGTGTTCTAGCGCTCCCTGACCAGTATGGAGAGAGGACAACGCTCGTCACCGCGCACAAAATCTTAAAACACGGGCGTTGCATCAGCGGTGCACCGTTGAAGCCGGCGTTGCTATATCGTTGGCGAGCGTTGGTCCGGCAAAGACACTTCCATACCAACGCTCAACCAAAGTTCGTCACCACAATAGAAGTGTGCGCAACGTTTAATTACCGCCCAGGCAAAGCAGCGGTGGTCCAGCGTTCAAAATTTCTGCGTTTGCCAAGCGTTCACGAACTTTCGTCTAGCAGTGCCAAACTTTGGCTTAGCGGTGTTTTGCGGCGGTGAACTTTACCGGAACGGATAATTGACCCTTTATCACCGCTCGCAGTATTTTGTGCAGCTCAAAACGTTTGAAGCGTTAGGAGGGACCATAAGCGGTGACCGAGCGTATACGGCGTTTCCTTAACGGTGGCCAATGTTTGTGTAGCGGTAACGAGCGGTGATGAACTTTTTTTACCGTTCTAGGAACGCTACAGCAAAGTTCGTTCGGTGGGACCGGGGCTTTAAATTAAATTACATGAAAATAATTTTACGCCATCTTACCTCCCTTTAATATGAATCGAATGAAACAATTCAAACTTGTTTATAAAATAAATTAAGCCAAAAATGTGAAAAGCGGTGTGGTGCATGATCTCTAAATGGCATATATTTCAATTTAAAAAACGTTTTTTAACTTCCACCTAACTCGAATCCGTGAATCCATTACAGTGCTAATACCTGAAATGTGATTTTGGATTAAATATCGTAAGCATGAGAAGGATGTTTAAGAAAAATAGCTCTTTAATAATTCATTATATTTTTGGCATGTGCCCAACACCAAACACATGTTCATGCGAAGTTCGTCATCAATAAAAACTTGTTATTTAGCTTTTTAATTATTTTTGTCAAGCTGTAGAAATATAACAGCTAATTGGACATCTAAAATCATTTTGGAATAAACATATTTTAAAAGTGTTGCGTGAGAAGTAAAATGCATTGTATAAAAAAATCTCAGGTAAAAAAATATTATGAAGATAGTAAATAAAGTATTTTCATTGAATGTAAAAACTACTAGCAACATGTTTGGATCTAAATTTATATGTAAATATACCTCGGAAAAATATGATCATCATTGATGTTAAATATTCTTGTACTTGAATTATCACTTTAGATAATACGAGAATGAAGAGTATGAAAACTTTTAAATAATTTAAACAACCATGGGATTATATTGTTAATCACACACTGATTTGACAGTTGTTTAAAACTTTGTTATATACCGTATAGATGTAACAAGATAGTATCATATTGCAGATGGCGCGACACAGGACATGGCGGCCATTTTATGTTTGAGTACTTTAATTTTAAATGGTTATTGTTTTTCAAATCGTTGAAAATAATGCATATAACTGTAACCAGAACATTTAAAATATTGTCGTTGATATTTAGTATAGTTACATGTTCAATACAAAACTATTAAAGCTTCGATATTTTATTTAATTTCCATTATGTTGCTGCCACCTTACTTTATTTATTTAACTATTTTTAAGGTGTCTATGTACGAAAATATGTTGTATTGTATTGAAGTTCTTATGCAAGAAAACATATTTTATTATGTATTCCTTCTGGCAAAAATAACTATTTTAACACATTTTTAAATAATATAAATTTCTTGTAAATAATGTGTACAAATACAGCAGTTTTTTCAAGGGAAATTACCTGGTAAAGATACATACACAGATTATTTGCAATCTGATGTACAGATGTTTAAGTTAATCAGCAATATAATAAGTATTAGATAAACTACAATTGAAGTGACTTATCATAAACATTTACTTAAAAGTGATTTACATTCTTGTTTGTCTAAGTTTCTGATTGTACACATATGGTAATTATATGGCGTTTTTTTCTGACCTCCAGTTGACGGGTTTGCAAGAAAAAAAAATCTGCGATTAATTATACACATGATCAGATAATTCACTGAGATTTTTCCCACAAAAAGTATTAAATGCTCTTTGTATAAATTGTTGCTCATTGTTTGGTGCGCAAAGTTTGTATTTCAAACCTGTTTTGTATATACCATGTAATAACCTACTTTGTCATCATTCACATTAACATTACCGCCACAACAATCCATCATCATGATTGTGACACTAACAACTGGTTGGTTAAATATAGAAACATGTTGGCGTAAAACGCTGAAAATTTAGACTGAATTGTTTTGGTACATTTATAGATGTCGAGAAAACAGCGCAACAAAAGTGACCACTTAGAAAAGATGTGAAGTGTATTTATTGTAATGCTTTACCTGTATTGCTATATAAATATCACCTTTGCAATTGTACATCAGACTTGACTTGTTTGTAAATAAATGTTTTGCATCGAAGCCTGTGAAAGTTTGTATTTTTAACTGAAATACATTTTGACATACAAAATGTACTTGGTCAAGGAAAAGGTTCGAGTTGGAGATCAAGCATAATTATTGTTGTGTCCGGACAGTGTAAGGCGGTGTGTGCTTTCGTATTATATGGTCACATATCTAGTGTTCATAAATTTAATACATTTCAATAACACATGCCCTTGTATTCTTAACTTTGATAATAACTTTTAAATTTATCAGAGGCTGTTGGATTTTGATAGTGATTGAAAAGGGGCAAATGACAACTCAGTGACAGTAATAATAATTATATAAGAAAAAAATACAACAAAACAGCAAATGTAACAGAGATGTTATGTAATATACATATAAGTGCTATATTTAAAACTTAATGGATTTCCAAGTCAGTTTTCAAAATATTATCTTGAACGTTATAAAACAGGCTTCAAAATGTGGAACTCTTAAGAAAAACTTAACGTAATTATGAAATTTCAATTTTCGATGTTACCTTTTATACAGAGAAACACCTCCATCAATCAATTGCATATACATGTATACAATATAACAAAGCATGTTATAAAATAGGCATAAATGTGCAATTGCTCAGGAAAACTTACGGTGTTTTATAAAATCATGTTTTAATTTTAACTATCATAAAAAGTACATGATAAACGTGGAATCATCAGTGAGGTGGTTTTTTAGCGGTGATACAAACTTGTGAGGAAATATGGTGAAACAAATAATCTGAAAAAAAAGGAACACAATTGTTATCAGATGTCTAGAAACGCAATTTACAGTCATGTCTGACACAATATAAACTATATGGTAGGCTTTTAATTAATTTAAATACAGAACAACCAACGAAGGTAATCTTAGGGTTTTATAAGGCAAACATCAATAGTTTGTCCAAAAAAAAAACAAATCAATTTTGGTTCAAACTTTTGTTTACGTCCTACTTTCTAACCTTTTCAATTTTGGACAAACTATTGATGTTTCACTCATAAAACTCTAAGATTACCTCTGATAGTGCATGGAGTTGTATATGCCTAAGTGTGAAAGGTATGCTCTTATTAGATTTTGTGTTCTGCTGGCCCGCGTGAAATCCATTGTTTTGGCTAATTAATGGTTAATTAACAATTAATTTTATGTTTTATTAATGAAAATTGGTACTTTTGCGGTAACCTTACAGTATTTTGCTTATTTTATTTCAATATCATCTCTAGTTTTTGAAAATGACAAATGGATTTTTTGTGGCTGCTTTTGGCATTTCAATATGTCTAACCTCCTTAAAAAGATTCTTATTTGTTCTTACGCACACAGGCATTAGTGAGATTCATTAATTTACAGCTGTTTTGTAACAAGCATGATATCCATATGGAGATCTGAGAAAGCACAGTACTTGCAGTAAATCACAGAAAAATACATGATTCTAAGAGATAAGAAATGCACTGAGATGATTTTAATTGGCAGATCTGCCCAAACTCGTAGTGTCTGAGTCTATATAACAACATTAGCATCATCGTCTTCATCGGTAAGAAGTTGATGCCGGTTGCGGAAAGCGGCCTGCCGCTTCGCGCACCCAGGTAGACAATGGCGCTAACGACAACGACAATCAGCAGCACGCCGCCAGCAACAGCGACAGTGATCACTCCAGTGGCTGAAAGCAGTCACATAATCTCAGACACATATGTTACTTCTTAACCATTTAAATATTCATTAAAAATGTATGATTTGTGCCAGCTTTTGATGCTTAACAAGTGCATGAAGTTATATTGTGGTAGCTTTTATACTTTTTTAGAAAATGTCAAAAACTTCTTATCCATGAAGGTGACTCTGGCGAAAAACAGACACGAATAACTTTTCCAGACAAAACAATATCTTATAATTATGAAGAAGAAAAAAAACTTAATTAAGTAATAAAAAACAAGGCATATTATTTGAAATTGTACGTAGTGACAGTAAGTGACTGGCGCCGTGACTTTTCATTATTGACAATAAGGTTTCCTTGTTGTACAATGAATATCGTAGCAGAACTGTTTAATTTTGAGCAAGTACCCCGTACAACAAATTAGATAATGCACATTTGAAGCAAACACTTGATAAGCCAAGAATGGAATATTTGAAATATGATAACAACAGGTTTTATTTACGACATAAATGTTAATAACTATTATCACATATTATGTTTGATTACCACTTAATACAACTACAAATACAAGTACATTATTATAACCTTTACTTTTTAACGATGAAACTATAATAAATCAATCATGTTTTGATTGCTAGGTGTACAACTATAACTGATTGTTTACATTTTTAATTGTTTGTGTTTCAATGACGTTGCATCAGTTTCAAACACGTCAAGCAAAATTAACACAAGGTGGCAACAAATAAAAGACCTAGAAAATATTCGGCAAAACCTGGTATCAAAACCCCCAAAAACGCAAAACCCTTAAAACGTCTCTGATACCCCGCCTTTAACCCGACGCTGCATGCTAGTTTGTTTAATTTACTTACTCAATACTAATTTGAGATTCATGAGTTCAGATTAATGTAGTTTACGGATTGAATACAGGACTGTACATGTAAAATGACATCATTTTTAGATTAAAACCAGCATTGACCTACCAAAACCATCACACACATAAGTGTTATTAAGTGTAATCCACACAATTCTCAATTGCAATTTACATTCACGAAAGTCACTGGGGAAATAACAGCGTGTCTATGCAATTCTGGGATTTATATAACAACGTAATTGACTGTTAAAATGCACCTAAAATCAGCCATTTTGGGGTTGAATTTCAATGCGTTTGACTGTTTATGAGAAAAATAAAGCGGCACAACTCGTGTTGGATTGGCATTGCTACTTACTGATCATGCCAGCTTTCTGAGAGTCCATGCCCCTTTTGCTGAATGCTGTAAAGTCACTCTGGGCGAATGTGTAACATATGCTGGAACTAAAATGACAAGTTCAGATTTAAACTTCATATGACAATTATGCTGACTGATAGGACCACATAATTAAACAAACACTGCTTTGTCTGCATTATTTAGTTTATTTTGTGTTACAAAGGACGATCAACAACAGTAGCCACATTCATTTATAAACAAAAATGCCCTGGGTACCTGAGGATAACTATTGAATAATTAAACATGTTCTCTTTAGAATTTAGTTTAAGATTTGCCTTCAAATGCAATGTGAGTGTTTCACCCACTGTATCATTATAACCCTTTTCTGGCCAGATGCTAACGTACAATCATAAACCACCCAAGAATTATTCCTGTAAAGTTTGGACAAATTCCATGTTTCAGAGGAAAAGCAGAGTTATACATTGTATGCTGCAGACATAAATTAAATAGAAAACATATCAAAGTGCACTGCATAACTATTCTTATTAATGGAACTCACCTGGTGACGTAATGGCTGAAATTCCAATACAAGTGGGAGGGATTGTTCGCCTGTCACATCTCACGATCCTCACACTGGTACAGAATAGCCACCTCACACGGCTTGCCGTGGTTAATATGTTATGTTTGTGAAAGCAGGATGACGCGGCACAAGTTCAGCACGCTACAGGTAAATTATCTTATAAAGCCTTCAAATGGCTCCTAACACAAAAAGTACAAATCAGTGATAGACGAAAACAAATATTAATTATTATTTCAGTTATTTTAGGTATATGTAATTATAACCTCTGGTAAGGTTTATTAACACCAACCGTAAAAGATTAACGTTCAGATTCATTTGGTTAAAGCATAATTCAACACATTGATGAAACTTGGATAGATAAACGAACGTTTTGGGCTTGATTGTGATCAAAGTTTGTATAAATTTCATTACAAAAGATGTTAGTATGGGTGTTTATAAAATGTTTTTTTTTAGATAACTGCTGAAGTTGTTAGATATTTCTGATTGAGACATCTTGATAAACACGTATTGTAATTAACTCACTTTTCAAAGATTTTTCTTCTGCATTGATACATGTAATTGAGCAAAAACTTAATTTGATATGCATGGTTACCTGCCCTTGTTAGCAAACCTTTACTTATTCCAAAACACCTGAATAGTGTACATATCCTAAAATATAATAATATGTTTGTGTTGAAATGCAAAAGACTGATACAATTTAAAATGAGAAATCAAAGGATAAGTGTCTGTACTTTCTTTAATCATCAAGTATATTTTCTGGTCCTCTGGGATCACGGATTGTGTGTCAGTGGTGTGACACTTTTGTAACCATAGATTAACAGCTTTAATAAAAACGAGGCTGCACTTTTCCCAAGCAAATTATGCTTCTTAAGGATTTACGCTTTTCGGGTTAATGTATGTGCTCTAAGAAAAACAATATTTGCATACAATTGTTTCGGGCATTCTTTCTAAACAGTCATTTAACGATATTTAAGACTAAAATAAGCTATTTCTAGCCATTCAACACTATTAACACCGTATATATGAATTAGATATTAATTCTACCTTAAGGTTAAAAACAATGCCCTATGTGTTGTTTTTGTACAACCATGCTCCATTATCATTTTATCAATGCTTAGATATGGGTACCATTAAAACCAACCTAACACGCTCGTTCTTATGGTGCACCTTATATTCTTGCACACCTTTTTAACAATAAAAGGTAAACTGTACAAATAATCTATTTATATCAATATTATATACATATAAAAAATAAAGCTATTATTACTTTGAAAATGCAACCAATATTTGCATTTTTTTCAAAACAAGTGTAAAGCCTCTTACCTGTTATTCCCTCGCAACGAAATGACCCGTCAGTCTTCTTAATTTTAACTTGTTTTGTTTTTAAATGGCTTGGGAAGTGTTGCATAAACCTCAATATACCTGTATGCTATAACGAGCAGTATTATATAGACAATGAACATGTTGAGGGTGACAGTGCATTTTGTTAATCCGAGAAAACACTTTTGACCGAGGCGTAATACAATATGCATATACGAATGAATATAAACGTTGTCAATTGTATTGTATTGACCAGGCATCGTATTATGACGGAACAGTAACTTTTTAAAGTTGTTTCATTTACGAGTTTGGCTAAAGTCTTCTAATCTTCTGTTATGCTTTAAATACCTTCATTTAAAGTAAATACACATTCTTACAATGTGAAATATGCAAAAATAAAATAAAAAATCTAATGAATTGTCGTTCGATCCTAAGTCGAACCCGCAACCAACGAAAACAAATATAGGCATAAAGTTATCAACTGCTCACGGCAGACAATTATTCTCAATGAGTTATATACACATGTACGTATGAACTTGCTTAGGATATTATCTTATAAATAGACACTTGTTCCTTGGATGTCTATCAGGCAAGGCATGACTCAGTTCAACAAGGGAAGTCATCCGTGACTGGCAAACATGCCATAATCACACCAGCACTAAAGAAAGGGTCAAAGTCAAAGCCAAGTAATTACGTACCAAAATCACTCACATGCATAGCATCAAAACTAATGGAACACATCATTGTGTCAAAGATGATGGATAACTTTGACACTTATAACATACTTTGTTCTCGGATTCAGATCAAAACACAGCTGTGACACTCAACCCATTGGCTTCACACAGAAAATAGCAGACAGTTTAGATTAAGGTCAGCAAACTGATTTCTTTGTCATGGACTTCAGTAAAGCATTTGATAAAGTTGATCTTTACTAACTCGTTCACAAAATAAAACACATGGGGGTAAACCAATAAACCTCCATGGATAAAATACTTCCTACATAACAGGTCACAACAGGTCTTAGTCGAAAACAAGGTCTCTCACAGGCTCCCTGTGCTTTCTAGTGTCCCACAGGGCTCGGTGATAGGCCCAGGTATTTAAGCCCTCATTAACGACCTACCAGGAAGTGTCAGGAGTGGTGTGCGTCTGTTTTCAGACGACACACTAGTCTACCTCACAATAAAACCCCAAGCACCAGCACAACGTCTTCAGGAAGACTTTCACAATCTAGAACTTTTGGAAAAAGTATGGTCAATGAAATTTAACCATGACAAGTTTAAAGTTATCAGAATACACAGAAAAAAGAAAAATGTTGTCTTCCGATACACACTTTATGACACCACCCTCAGAACCACAGAAAACGCAAAAAATAATCCTCAAAATAATTTAAGGACCACAAAATGAAAGTGGTACAATTTCATTTATTTTATTAATACAAAGAAAACCATTTATTATATGAACTATTATATATCTGTAGTAAACAATTGTTATGAAATTTAACAGCAAATTTCAGTGATAAATACATGAGGGATTAAAAGATGTGGTCACTACCGAAATTTCAACGTTTGCATATCGATGGGAGGGGCATGAAATTTTACAAACAACATTGTTATAAGTTTCCGGTCACACACAAAGTTAAGCAAATAAAGCGCCTGGCCACCTCTAGCATCAAAAACCACCGTACGCATACAAGTGAAGCTACGAATCAGTTATCTGATTGCAGAAGGACCGATTTCTAACCATTCCTAAATAAGCGTGTTTGCGCGGTTATCCCGCATTTGTTGTTGAGCTGGTCGAGCACTTGTATGTTTTTGAAGTATGTCCCATACATGCTCTGTTGGATTAAGATGAGGTGAGGGTCAGGCCAGTCCATACATCCTATGTCTTTTGGGCTCAGTGTACTCATTGACAAAACAAGCCCGGCGCGTTTCAGTCCATAACCACAAAGTCTTGGTCCACAGCACCAGTATAAGGGTCAAAAATGCCTCATTGATCTCATCTCGATAGTGAAACCCGGTCAAATCTCCTTCAAGGATGGCGTACAAGTCAGTAGAACAATCATAGGATACCCCACCCTAACCAGTAATGACGCACCACACAACCTGTCACGTTGCTGGACGCAACAGTCTTTAAATTGCTCTTTTAACCACCACACACGTCTCCAACCATAAATGAAGAAACAATTTTGGCATCGTCAGTAAACATTTTTTTTCAATGTAGAATCTACACAGAATCAGTAGGTGAACTTTTTTCAAAATACTGCTACGCAATAGTGGTCCTTAACTTTTTGAGGGTTATATCTCGGGGTCTCTGTCAGTAGTAACATCAATTGGTCATTTCACATAAACACTATCACAAACAAGGCAAAAAACACACTGAGATTCATCAGACTAGAAGAGATTGCATACATTACTGATGTACGCCCCCAGGTCGAATATTGTTCAACCAACTACCAACTGCGAATAAGGATGCCCCAACTGTACCTGCATTTGAAAGTGGCCTTAACAAAGTTTATGCTTTTTAATTGATATTTTAGTTTAGTTATTTTATGTTTTCATCAAAATTTCATAAGTAAATTGTTAGTCTTAAATTGTCAATTTTCATGACTTGCGCCTGTCTTGTGTAGTCAGTATTGAAATTTGGCAGTGTAAAGTTAAAGTATTGATTGTTAGGTTTAGGGTACTCCACGTGAGACTTAAATACCCACACTGTGACACCCCACACTGTGACACCCCACACTGCGTCGTTAAATATATTCGGCCATTTAAAATATAACTACAATGTATTCCTACCCTGGCTAACTTATCGTTGATCGACTAGTTCACAACAATGAGCTTTATTCACACGAAATTTGATACCGTTTTTATAAACAATGATTTATCAGTTATTGTATTTGTAAGAGATGTTTGTAAGTCGTTTCAATATTTTGTATTCAATTAAATTTGTATTTTATCAAATAAATTATCTTCTTACGACACAAAGATGTTAAACGCTGAACTTGATCTGGGTAAATTGTTTCAGTATGCATTCTGACTGTAGCATGATATAATTATTATTCGTTTATAACCTGCCAAAATGACTAAAGCTAAGATTTTATGAATACTTGTGCAATGTTTCAGTTGTTTTTCTCTCATGTGTAGTTTTGAAAACTGTTATTTTGATAGTGAAAGCATATAGCTATATACTGTTATCACAATGAAAGAATGCTATATCGTTTGAATGCTGGTGTACATACAATACTCAGAACAGATAAATTCCACCAATAATGGTTGGCACAGGACGGTTTCAGTGAGGAGGCAGTGGAAATAGTTACCGTAATCACGGTAAGGTTAATTTTGTTGATGTTTTGTGTTTGCAATATGTGCTTGCATGTGTTGAAATACCAGTGAACACTCAAACGTCTTCGTAGTTTAATATTAAATCGTCTCATAATATACTCAATATTTTAGTGTTAAAATAGCGATAACAAAAACAATACATGTACATGTGAATGCAAACAAAAAGGATTTCAACCAACAGAAACAGTAGACGAATAATGATGCTCATATGAAAGTTCATGTCTAAAACTAAAGCTTTCTGATTGCTTCTTTTTCAGGACTATAAACATGATTGTTCCTGACCGTTTCATTGCTATTTAATAATAATGAATTTTAATATTGAAAAACAAACTAAATTAGTTGTGGTGGTATTTGTTAAAACACAAAAAATATAATTATGTTTTCTAAATGTCTGTTACGTCATGATGTTGTAAGAGTTTTTGTGTCGTCCCTGGTGTTAGTTTTTGTACGGGCCATTTTGTCATGGTGCCCTTAAACATGACATATCTACATTGTTTACAACATTCTTTGTTTGAACATCTCTTCAATTTATATTAAACTGTCTAGTTATAAATACATTATTATCACTTTTTGTTTTATTGGACTTTTCTGTTTTAATTAGGGTTATGTGGTTCAATATTTACGGCATGGGAAAGTAAATATTTCTGAAAACAAATAATTGTCTAACCTAAATATTTTATTGTTATTGTATGGCTCTTTTTTACGTCGAAGCGTAGACATAAGGCTATAACCCTCGAGCATTACAACTCATCAAAGTGACAATTATCAACAGCCCCTCAAACAGCCTATGTATTATTCTCTATGTTAATATGTAGTAACATAGTCTCTCAATGATTGCACATTATGACCATTATCTGTTATATGGGGAAGGCGAGACTGTAGCATAACATTATATTAAATATATTTATGATTTTGTTTGATATCGGACCATCGAGATGTCCTGCAAAATGTTATTTTGATTTGTTTTCTTTTTTTTCAAAATAACTATAATAATTTTTATTGAAGTTATTGCTATGCACTCCTTAACTAATTGAATTGTATTTGATTTGTAATATCCTCCAAAGACGCATTGTGATAAATAGTTGAATTAGTGCCATATTTGGATACTAGATAATTGCTCACGATTGCGAAAACAATGCCAATTAATATCTTTTTTATCATTAACACCTTTTATGTGTTTAAATATTGCCAATGCAAATATTAATTATATTGTCTACTTTTTTTCAACTTTTATTTACAAAAAGCATAAGGCCCTGTTAGGGGCAGCATTAGCATAATCAGTACAAAATATACAGATATAGTACATACAATGACGAGGGGACGGCTCACACAAGAATAAATTAATGTC
>Ga0224511_10002336_pt1 | contig 12690 bp, 11 predicted proteins | sample SF_May12_sed_USG_2_FD_169988 | JGI IMG/M metagenome (GOLD analysis project Ga0224511, IMG submission 169988) | Sediment microbial communities from San Francisco Bay, California, United States - SF_May12_sed_USGS_8_1 | ecosystem: Environmental > Aquatic > Marine > Sediment | place: USA... | reverse complement strand
GTTTTTTCTGGTCCGTTACGTATAGCTTGTATATGAAAAGCGGCATTATACTAAAAAGTGCTTAAGATAACCTATCTTAATTTGGGTGTTCAAGTGATGGCAGGCCTGTTTTGGTCATGGTCTTAATTCCATTATATTGTCAACTTCCCTGCTAAATTCTTGCTTAGTTATTGTTTTTATTGGATATATTATTGCAGTGATGTCACACCCCCAAGGGTGTTGAGCTATGTCTTTTAGATTTAGGTCTTTTGATTTTATATATCAGACTGGCTGACATACTGTAAAATCGTAATGTCTTTAATGTAACAGGAAACTATGGCTGATCACATCGAATTAAATGATTTAAAAGGTTTTGTCATATTGTGAAGAAAAAGGGTAAGATCAGTTCCTTTTAGGGTTGGCAAAACCTGTTGAATCACAGTGTTCTGGTGGAGAAGGTTAATTGAAAAAAGATATTGATATGGCAGCGAAGCAGTCTCCTAAGAATGTTAAGGACATTGTTCTTGATAAAACCATAAACATAGTTGAAGAGTTTAATAAGCAAGGAAAAGTTCCGGTTATAATGGAAATTGGTCCTGGCCAGGGATATTTCCTAAAAGAATTAACAAAAACGTTAGATTTGAAAAAATTAAATTGTGTTGTTGAGAGTGGTGATATAGAGCCAGAGCAAATTCTGTCAGATAGTATAAATGCACATACCTTTAACGCCCAAAATGAGTTTGGTCTTTCAAAAAAATATGATTTAATAATTGCTGTTGAGCTGGTTGAGCATATTGAAAACCCTTTTCATTTTATTCGTGAAATAGCAAAATCGCTAAGCCCAAATGGCCAGGCAATAATAACTTCACCAAACATTCTAAGTATTCGTTCCAGATTCCGATTCTTGGCAACGGGACAATATGATTATTTTCGTCGCCCCTATAACGAGCATCGTCTTAATATGGGGCACGTTAATCCTATTAATCCAATTCAATTAAATTATATTTTTAGAAAAAATGGATTTTCATGTAAAAGTGTTCAGGGGAACACATTGTCATTGGATTCTATTGTGTACGCACCAGTTATTCCGTTCATTGTATTATTTACCTATATACATTACATATTAAGGGAACGGAGTAAAAAACAGAAAGAAAGAAATATGGAGCTTGCCGCTATGATTTTGAAGCCGTCAATACTGCTTGGAAAATGCGCTATTTATCATTATGTTCGTGAAAGAGATATTATTGCCGAAAATGATATATGGTATCGTTCTGACGACAATTTCCCTGCATAATGCAGAATAATTATTAAACATAATAGTAATTTTTGAAATGTAAAATTATTGGGGCAAAGATTGTGGCTGTAAGAAAGCTGGATGTTGGGTGTGGGAGTAATCATGATCCCGAGTTTATAGGGATAGATATTATTGATGGTGATGGTGTTGACGTCGTTTGGGATTTGGAGAAACATCCATGGCCATTCGAAGATAATTCATTTGATTATATAAAGGCATTCCATATAATTGAGCATATAAATGATCAGGTTGGCTTTTTTAAGGAAGTACATCGTGTTGCAGCTAATAATGCTATTCTTCATATAGAGACGCCGCATTTCTCATCAAACAATTCCTGGGCCGATCCAACCCATGTTAAGCATTTCTCGGTTTTATTTACTAATCCAATAGTAAAAGGCGGATATCTTTCAGATACTGTAGGATGTTATGAGTTAGTCAGTAGGAGGTTGAGTTTCGGGGCGTTATTTGGGAGCATAAAAGCCCGATTAATATCGAAGCTATTCGGTTATGAGAGATGGGAGAGAAAGGCGTTTAAAATGCCAGCACGAAATATTTTTATTGATCTTAAAGTGATTAAGTAGAATTTTAAATTATTAATCCTAAGCGTATTCCAGCCTCTAGAAGTATTTTTGTAGTATATCTTGAGCACATTTAACTGTATCAATTCTCTGCATGTCATTCTCACCTTTGTATGTGTCTGGGGTGAAATAAATTCTGTTTTTCTGTGAGTTGAGTGTTTGCCAGCGTAATGGAGTGGCAGATCGCCTTGCTGGGTAGAAAGCCACGGTTGCAACATTTAGTGCGCCAGCAATATGTAGTGGGCCAGTTGATCCACTAATAAATAAATCGCAGATACTGATAAATTTTGAAAAATTAACCAGCCCTTCAGTTGAATGGTAAATGGTGTGTTCCATATCCTGTATAAGAGATGATAACTCGGATGCTATATCTAATTCATCAGGTCCTGCTGTTAACACAAAATGAATTTTACCTGGTTTATTGATATGACGGGCCAGGTTAGCAAACTGTTGTAATGAAAGGTTTATGGCAGAGCCACCGGTTCCAGCGTGGATGAATACAAGTTTTTTGTCAGCATTAATATTGTGCCTGGTTATGTAATTTTTCTTAAGATCTGAAATTTCCTGTTGGTCAAACTGGAGGAAAGGAGGTTCCTGTTGGTCAACAGGATTATCTCTATTTAGGGAGATAAAATGTTGCACCAGGTCAGTATTGTATTCATGTTCTGGTTTTAGTGATAGTGAACGTTTTTGTTTGAGTCTTTTATTTAGGAATAATTGAGCCAGTTTTGTTGCAGGCCCAAGTCGCTGAGGGATATGTGCAAGCCAGAGAGCCAGTGCTGTTCTCATTTCTGAAAAAAAGGAGATTGAAGCATCAAAGTTAAATGGTTTTATAGTTTTAGATAAGTGCAGGGCATCAGGAATAGTGGCTACATGTATATCATCTGTAATGATGTTATCTATCCAGGGGCAAAGTTCAGCCATAGGTTTTGTGTATGACGGAATTAAAACGGTAATAGTGCTATCTGGATACTGTTTTTTCAATAATGATAATGCAGGCCAGGCAAGCATAAAATCGCCTAATTTGTCATTACGTATAACGAGTATGTTTTTAGGTTTTGATGTGGACATAACTTGTTTTGATTGATGAAATGCTATGCTTAATCTAGCAGTTCCTTGCAGGCAGTCATGACAGTTTCAGGAGGTATTGCATTTAGCCCCTGTTCTGATTCTGGCATCTCTTCGGCACGGATGATTTTAAACAGTGAGGGTTCCATATAGGGGCCGCAGTCTTCTGGGCTCCAGTTAGAGAATAATGCTACGATTTTTGTACCAACAGCCGCAGCTATATGCATGGGACCAGTGTTAGGCACGACCAGTAGGTCAGCGCGTTTGATCAGCGCTTTATAACGTTCGAAGTTGGGCTTTACTAATAGTAGTGTGACTGTGTCATGACTGCTACGGAGAATGCTCTCACCCAATGGTGCTTCTTCAGGAACAAGGTCAATGATGACTTTTGGTGTCGCACCATTTTTAGTTTTAAGTGATGCAAGCAGTTCGGCGAGTTTGCTAAAGTTTTCCGGGTTCCAGAGTCGATGTACCAATGAGCGGTTCTTTCTGTTTAAGAATTTTTTTACTGGATTTGATGTGTAGCCGCTATATGAAGGATGAAGCATGACAACTATGTCATCAGGTGATATTCCATGCTCCATAAGTTCTGCGTTCACAGCTACAGAGGCATCATTGTCAACGGGTAATTGTGCATAGTAAGGTTTTTTAAGTGTTCCACAGTCCTGTTCAACAATCTCAAGATAAATGGCTGAACTGTGTTTTTGACTATTATCAGAAATGGGTTGGTAAAACTTTGCAGTCGTGTTCTTGAATATGCTAATAATGCGATTGCTGGTATCAAAACAGAAAATAATATCAAATGAGTGTGTTGCCAGTTTTTTTACTATTTTTCGTTTATCAGACAAATTGTGTAAGCTTGAGCGGTTCCATACCCAGATTTCATGCAATCTTGAATGGAAGTTTTTAAGAATGCGTCGACCGTCTGGCCCTGTTAATACAGTGACCTCAGCATTAGGGTAGTTATCAAAGATGGCCGATAACGCTGGTGTTGTCATAATAATGTCGCCAGCTCGCCCAATTCTTACAGCCAAAATTCGCATATTTGATATAATGGGTGGATAATTATAAATAGTATATAGGTAATATTATCATGAATGTTAACGTAGAGATTTCAATTGGTGAGTTTTTTGACAAAGTCACTATTTTGGAAATTAAGAAGGAGCGAATTTCAGATGAAGCAAAGCTGGTTAATATTAATAATGAATTAGACGCATTAAATTTATTGCTTGGAAGTCTGTCATTTTCGCGTGAAGATGTAGAAAATGACATAAAAGAATTAAAAGAAATTAATGAGAAAATTTGGGAAATTGAAGATGATATCCGGGATAAGGAAGCGGCAAAGGAGTTTGATGAAAGATTTATAGAGCTGGGCAGGGCTGTTTATTTCACTAATGATCGTCGGGCAGAGATAAAGCGCTTAATTAATCAGAAATTGGGCTCGGATTTTATTGAGGAAAAATCATACCAAAAATATCAGTAATGTCTTTTATTGACTAATTGCATAGAAAAAACTATTAAATGGCTAATCCATAGGGATCAAGGTTTTTGCTAATACGTTGATACAGCAGTTTCTTACCTGTTCAACTGAGGCCGGCCCCTCTTCATTAGACATGGCTATATCGTGAATATCGAATCGGGGCCAGTATCGATATGGGTCAGTGGCCATTATTCCCACGGTGGGTGTTTCAGACACAATGGCAAGGTGTCGAATACCGGTGTCATTGGATACAACTAAATTAGCACCCTTGAGAAGTGAAACGGTGTCGTCAATAGTATTAGCGTTGATAACACCAATATTATCGATGTTCTGTAATGGTGCCAGTATTTTATCGGCTGTTTCCCATTCATTAATACCTTCTAGAACCAGGTGCTCGTGGTCTGGATAATCTTGTGACATCTGGCGGAGTAGATCAGTAAAACGATCTGCGGGCCAGATTCGGGTTGGTGTTGATGCGCCAATAAAATAGATCAGGTAAGGCTTGCTTCGCTGTAATGGTTCTCCTGGCATGTTGTACTGATGTGGGTACGATGTTTTAATGCCAAAAGCATCCAGCATGCTCATCATATTACAACCTTCAAAAATCAGGTCGCTTCTGGGTACGGCAATATCAAAGAGAAGTTGTGCCTGAATTTTTCTATAAGGAAAACCAATTTTTAATGTGGCCTGATTAAATAGACAGGTCATCGTGGAGCGACTAGATGACGCCAGGTCAAAAATAATATCCTGGGGGCCTAGTTCTTTAATGCGTTTATACTGATTTTTTAGTGGCACGTCTTTCTGGTCAGAACCATGCACAATATGTACGCGATCAACAAGGTCTTCAGGTGTGCCTCGAGTATAGTTGCTGACAATACTTAGCGTAATTTTGGCATTTGGGAATGCTTTCCTGGCTTCAATGAGAAAGCTGCGAGTAAGCACCATGTCGCCCAGTGCGGCATGGCGAATTACAGCTATTTTTTTTATGTCAGAAAAAGATAGCTGCTCAATTTTATTTTCAACATTCCTTCTTTTCCAGATGCCTTTAGTGAACCAGAGTTTCATTATTAATATATTTTTTTATGAAGTTATTGATTTGAGGTGGTTTTCAAGTTGTTGAAAATGAAGTGTATTGTTAAAACGCTTGTCAGCACTTTGTTGGCCTTGCAGTGCAAGATTATGTTTTAAATCAGGATCAAGATATAATTTTTCAATTTGTGTGTAAAGGTCATCTGAGTTTTTTGTCTCAAATAATAGCCCTGTTTTTTCATGCTCAATAATTTCAGGTACGCCGCCGCTGTTGCTACCAATAACGGCAATACCGGCACGCATAGCTTCAGGAAGAACCAGGCCGAAGGTTTCCTGTTCTGATGCTAGTGCGACGCAATCACAAATTTGCATGAGTTGCTGGGGGTTGCTAACAAAATCTTCAAATTTTATATTGTCGGCAACGCCAAGCTTATCTGCCTGTTTTTTCAAGATATCTCTATAGCCTGTATTCATTTCATGGCCAACAATTAGTGCCTTGATATTCTGATTATTTTTTTTGGCCTTTTGGACAGCCTGTATGAGTAAGTGCTGACCCTTGCTTTCCTCAAGACGACCAATGAGACCAACAACAAAATCATTAGCTGAAAAACCATGTTCATTCCTTTGTTTAATTAGCTCTTCTTTTTGGAGAAAGTGATCTGGTTTTTTGACACCATAATATAAAGTAATGACCTTGTCAGAAAAATTATGAATGTATTTTTTATAAAGTACCTCAAGTTCTTTAGTTATGGTGAGTAAGAGGTTGAGCTGGCCATATAGAAAATTGTGGTAGAAATCATTTTTTGAGCGTGTAACCATCATTTGCCGAGTATAAACAAGTACAGGTTTTTGTCTGGAAAAGGCTTTAGCAAAAGCAGCCAGAGGGAAATCCTTTCCCCAATGCATATGTACGGCATCAATCTGGTGGCTGTCGATGATCTTTGCGAGTTTTATAGCATTAAGAATGGGCAGCGCGCGAAAAAAATGTTTTATATGTTCTCGTGGTATTGATGAGTTTTTTTCAAAGTGTTCATCAAGTTTACTATTCTCTGATAGTACAGCGATTATATTGTTTGAATCGTTATTGTTCAGGGCTTCTGCAGAACGATAGACATATAATTCGAGGCCACCAAGCCCTGGAGACAGGCATAGCTCTAATATATTCATTTTTGTTCAGCCTGTTTATATTTGATGTAAGCCTTGCTGTATTTGATGAAAACATGCATATAAGACAGTACAGATACTACCAGGCCAGCAAAGCCATCGAGAAATCCTCGTTTAAAAATGTAGAGCTTGATGAATGTCCAGCTTGCATGAGTAAGTGGGCTAAATATTGTGACAGTCTTATTCTTTTTAATAATTTCATTGGCACCAATTTCTGTAAAGCTTTCAATGGTTTTTAAATGATCTGAAATACTGTTAAACGAATAATGATAAATATCGCCCTGTAGTTTAATTATATTATTGCCCTGTGTGACGATGTGATCGTGTGGATTTGTACCACCCCAGTGCGAAGTATTTTTGTTGAACAGGCGTATTTTAGTATCCGGGTACCAGCAATGATTCAACCATCTATAAATATAGAAAGTTTTTCTCGCCATATTGTAGGCGTCTACATCACCCAATTGATCTTTTATATTGAGAATAGATTGCTGTAGTTCTTCAGATAATCTTTCATCACAGTCCAGGCTAATAATCCAGTCATTTGATGCTTTCTCAATGGCCAGGTTTTTTTGCTCAATATGGCCAAGAAATTTCTGGTGAAATATTTTATCTGTGTATTTTTCGGCGATCTTCAGCGTGTTATCAGTGCTAAGAGAATCTACGATAATAATTTCATCGGCAACGGGTAATAAACTCTTCAGGCAGTCTTCAATTTTTTTCTCTTCATTATAAGAGATGATGCATGCACTGATTTTTGCCATGATGAGTGATTAGCTTATATAACGCTCTTGAAATATTCGATGGTTTTCTTTAAACCATCATCGAGCACGATGGTCGGTTCCCAGCCTAAATTTTCCCTGGCAACGGTGATGTCTGGCTTGCGTTTTGTTGGGTCGTCAGCTGGTAGGGGCAGGTAAGTGATTTCAGCATCGGGATCGATCATTTGCAGGGTTTTTTCAGCTAGTTCTTTAACGGTGAATTCGCCAGGGTTGCCGAGGTTAACCGGGCCGGTAAAGTCATCGCTGGCCATTAGGCGAATAAAACCTTCGATTAGATCATCGACATAACAGAAGGAGCGAGTTTGTGAACCATCACCATAAATAGTGAGCGCTTTGCCCTGTAAAGACTGGACGATAAAATTGGAAACCACGCGGCCATCTTTAGGATCCATATGTGGGCCGTAAGTATTAAAAATACGTGCCACTTTAATCTTTGTGCCATACATGCGTTGATGGTCAAACATCAGTGATTCAGCACAGCGTTTACCTTCGTCGTAGCAGGAGCGAATGCCGTTGGGGTTAACATTGCCCAGATAAGTTTCAACCTGAGGGTGCACTTCGGGGTCACCATATACTTCACTGGTCGAAGCCTGCATGATTTTGGCGTTATTCTTTTTTGCCAGTTCCAGCATATTTAAAATGCCATGCACACAGGTTTTTGTTGTATGAATTGGATCAGCCTGATAAGCCGGAGGTGAACCCGCACAGGCGAGATTATAGATTTCATCAACATCTAAATCGATGGGGTTGATGATGTCGTGTTCAATCAATTCGTAATTTGGATTATCGAGAAAACCTTCAATATGTTCTCTTAACCCAGACAGAAAATTATCAATGCAGATAACATGATTGCCTTCAGTGAGTAGGCGTGCAGTTAAATTGGTGCCAAGAAAGCCCGCGCCACCAGTGACCAGAATTCGTTTTTTGCTCATGTCGTCTACTCTTGATTAGATCTGCCAACGCCAAAATAAACAAAATCAAGTTCTGTCATTTGCTCGGGGTCGTATTGATTGCGGCCATCAAAAATAACTGCTGCATTTAGTTTTTCTTTGATCATGTCAAAGTCTGGGCTGCGGAATTGTGTCCACTCGGTTGCCAGAATGAGTGCGTCGCAATTACCAAGTGCGCTATACATATCATCACAAAAGTTGACGCTGCCATTGTCGAACCATTCTTTTGGTATCTCGGCTGTTGCTGTTTCAAAGGCAACAGGGTCGAATGCCTGAATTTTTGCACCAGCGCCCACGAGGTCTTTTATGATTTGAAGTGAAGATGCTTCGCGCATATCGTCAGTGCCAGGCTTGAATGCCAGGCCCCAAAGACCAAATGTTTTGCCATTAACATTATCATTAAAATAATTTTTTATTTTTACTGCGATACTTTCTTTTTGACGTTGGTTTCTAAGTTCAACTGCATGTAGTACGTCTGAAGGCACGCCACAGTCACCCGCCATACTGACCAGTGCTTTTACGTCTTTGGGGAAACATGAGCCGCCATAACCGCAGCCAGGATAAATAAATTCATAGCCAATGCGTGAATCTGAACCCATACCAAGTCTGACATCCTCAATATCAACATCCAGTTTTTCGCAGATCTCAGACATTTCGTTCATAAACGAAATTTTGGTGGCGAGCATGGCATTGGACGCATATTTGGTCATTTCAGCACCACGCACGCCCATAATCATTATGCGCTCATGACTGCGCATGAAAGGTGCGTATAAATCGTGCATGATCTTCCTTGCTTTATCGTTATCCGCACCAATAACGACACGATCAGGGTTCATAAAGTCATCGATGGCTGCGCCTTCCTTCAGGAATTCGGGATTACTCACCACATCAAAGTCGATATCCAGGTTTCTATTGTCTAACTCCTGTTTAACGATAGCGACCACCTTGTCAGCAGTACCAACGGGTACGGTAGATTTATCAATAATAATATTGTGTGGTGCAGTAATTGATTCGCCGAGTTGTTTTGCTACTGCCTGTACATAGCGTAGGTCGGCAGCACTGCCTTCGCCTGGTGGTGTACCCACAGCAATGAAATGGATGGTTGATGCCTGTGCTGCTTCAACGATATCAGTCGTAAAGTGTAATCGACCTTCATTAGCATTTTTTAGAACCATTTCTTCCAGGCCTGGCTCGTAGATAGGTAAAATGCCTTTTTTGAGATTTTCAATTTTTGTAGTATCGATATCTACGCAAATAACTTTGTGTCCCATTTCGGCAAAACAGGTGCCTGTGACAAGTCCAACGTAGCCGGTTCCGATAACTGAAATATTCATATTAATTATTTACTGTTGAGGTTGATTGTTTTCCCTGATGTATCTCACGGTTGCATTAATTGCGGTTGTATAGGTCATCATGGTGTTATTAAGTTCAGGTTTTTCTTCGATCAGGTTCTTTTTCGGTGTTTCTGTTTCCAGTTGATAAAGATGCTGATCCGAGCCATCAAATTTCATTTGCTGAAAATATTGATCCGTAAGTAAGCCGATGGTTCTAAAACTCCCGTGAACGATAGTATAGGCGTAGCGCATTTTATCAAAAGCAGCATCAAAAAGGTCACGTCCTAGTGTGGTATTTGTATAACTATTTTTGGTGAGCGCTGCAATGGTGGGTAGTATATCCAGTTCGCTGGCCACGGTCTGGTTTTTGCCTGTCTGTTTGAGTATTTTGGGGCCATAGAGTACGAGTGGTACACGATGGCTGGAAACCTGTAGATGGTCTTCTGATTTGGGTGTATGTTTGCCGGTGCGGCTGGTGATGCCGTGGTCACCAAAGAAGACAAATAAGGTATTGTCAAAATAATCTTCTTTGCGTGCCATTTCTAAAAACTGGCCGATACTGTGATCCATAAAGCGGAATGAGTTTAACTCTTTCAGATGCATAAAACCGTAATCTGAAACTTTATGCTTCATGTCCTTATGGGTGAGTTCAACAAAGCCATTGTTATCTTCAGGAATGGTGTAAGGGCGATGATTGCCCGAAGTCTGGATGATGCTGAAGAAAGGTTCCTGTGTTGTTTTTAGAACCTTATTGGCTTCTTTGAACAGGCTGAGATCAGAAATGCCCCAGACATCGATACGCTCAGATTCGTAGCTACCTTCCTCGTAGATAGTCAGGTCCTCAATGTTTGAGGACAGCAAACCACGAATGTTGGCCCAGCTGGCGCTGCCACCGAGAAAATAAGTTCTATCGTAACCAGTAAAATCGTTGATGATACTATGCTGCCTGACGATCAGGGGGTTGCGAGTTGAAGTCCTGTTTTTTTCAAGATCGGGCAGGCCGGTGATCAATGCCCAGACTGAACGCGCGGTACCTGTGTGTGGTACAAAGAAATTATTGAAGTAAATGCCATCTTTTGCAATCTGGTCGATATTGGGTGTTGGGTTGAGTGGGTTGCCAGATAGCCCTGTTTTATAAGAGGCAAATGATTCGAGGATAACAATAACCACATTGGGTTTTGTATTGCCGTCATCCTCAAAGTGTATGTTACGGGTGTAATTCAGGTTTTCAATATCGGGCTGGTCAACACCCAGATAATCTGCCATTAAAGGGTAGTATTTCTGCGCTGCGGCAAGGTCATAAGTTTCAACGCTGTTTTTTAGCGTATTGTAAAAGTACATGGCTGGATTTGAAGCCAGGTAAGCAGTGAAGGTATGTGTACTGCTAAAAAAAGCATCGCTCCAACGCAGTGGGTAGTATGAAATTTTGCCGAATAGGCCAAATAGAACGACAAAAAATGTGATGACAACGATACCCGTTTTGCCTCGCCATTTTACCTTTAGTCGCTTACTTGCATCGATATGTTGGTTGGCGGTTTTAAGAATTCGATAGTAGCCCCACACCAGTGTAAACAGGATGAGTGCGCCCCAGATAACTGGGTAGCTTTGCCATACCATGGTGGCTGAAATAACAGGGGTTTCCAGAAAACGCAGGGCAGTGGCATCGATGCCCTGGTTTAAGTAGGCGTAATAGCCGAAATTACTGGCATGCACCATAAATAGCAGAAATACCAGAATAACGGCGTAAGCTGTCCAGAGTCGTTTACCCAGAATAGTAAAAACAGGGTGGATATTGGGGATCCATCCGAGCAGCAGGATGGGCAGACTTAAAATTAGGGCAAACTGCAAATCATATTTAAGCCCTAGATAAAAAGCCCAGGCAATATCTCCCAAAGGCACCGGATTGGCAGTTGGGGAAAAACTGATCAAAAACACCGTGCGCAGCAAGCTTTGTAGTATCAGCAGGCTGATAACGTACTGGCCGACATAAATATGTAGCCTGGGTAATTTGCTCAGGAAAGTGATCATTGATCTAGCTGTAGAGAAAAATAATATTTAATAGTGATTATTGGCGCGCAATTGTATCATATGCGCAACTTAGACTGTTTATGGGTATGAGAAATTGCCCGAGAGTATTATGTTGTGGTTGAAAAGAATCTTAATCGCCGTAGCCACTTTTTTTATAGTGATTTTGGTGTTTTATGGTGTTGCTCGTACTTATGTGGTTTATACCGATAGCCAGATTGAAGGTAATCGTGCACCGTATTTCCAGAAACAGGCAGTCGATGCCATCAGTGTGCTTTGGAATACCGCCGAGCCTGAAACGGGTGTGGTGCGTTATGGTCTCAGTCCGGACAAGCTGGGTACTGAAATTAGAGAGGAAATAGCGGGTGAAGCTCATGAGCTGCGCTTAACGGGCTTGCAGGCAGGTCAACGTTATTACTATGCAGTTGGTAATACTGACGTGATAAATCATAGTGGTAGTGAAAATGACTGGTTTATGACTGCACCCGAAACTGGTCTTGATACGGCCGTCAGGCTTTGGGTGATCGGTGATGCGGGGCAACCGGGCAAGATCGCCTGGGCAGTACGTGATGCCATGAAGGCCTGGGTGGATGAGAATCCAAGAGAGGGAAAGCCTTATTTAGATCAATGGCTTACTTTGGGTGATAACGCCTACCGGTCTGGTTCAGACCAGCAATTTCGCTTTGGATTTTTTGACAGTTATTCAGGTATTCTGAAAAATATTGCGCCATGGCCAGGTTATGGCAACCATGATTCACGCCGCCGGGCTTTCTTCAAAATTTTTTCCCTGCCTGAACAGGCTGAATCAGGTGGTGTAGCTTCTGGCAGTGAGCATTATTACTCTTTTGATTACGCTAACATTCACACCATCATGCTCGATTCGCAGGACAGTGATCGTGACCCCGACGGTGAAATGTTGAGCTGGCTAAAACGAGATCTGGAGGCCTATAAGGCGAGTGATCAGGACTGGTTAATCGTTATCTTCCATCATCCCCCCTATACCAGGGGCT
>Ga0224511_10002335_pt1 | contig 12690 bp, 7 predicted proteins | sample SF_May12_sed_USG_2_FD_169988 | JGI IMG/M metagenome (GOLD analysis project Ga0224511, IMG submission 169988) | Sediment microbial communities from San Francisco Bay, California, United States - SF_May12_sed_USGS_8_1 | ecosystem: Environmental > Aquatic > Marine > Sediment | place: USA... | reverse complement strand
TTTATAGTGATGTTGTTCACGGAGGTCACAGTGTTAATATGTGTAACAGTGCTGATAACTGTACGGTCGACAGTTACGTAAATATTTGAGAATGAAGGGACTACTTGGGTGACGTTTTGTGTTACGTATTGTGAGACGTATTGGGTGACGCTTAGTGTGACGTCTTGTGTGACGTTTTGTATGACTGTGACACTCTGTGTAACGGTTTCGTTGACGTTGGCAGTGACGGTTATGGTCTGGGAAGGGCATATGCAGGTAGAGCTAGGTTCAGGTGCGATTGAAGCTGAAACATCAACTTTACAATATAAACGAAGAAAACAGATACACATGCTTGCGGTTGTGCGTGAGCGTGCTTACGTGCGTGTGTGTTGTACGTGGGTGTCTGCGTGCGTGCGTCAAATGTAAGTTACATCGCTATATAGGGCATTTTTTATCTCAAGAATATTTTGCTTTGTTAAAGAGCATGAATTAAACGAATTAGTATTTCAAAATACACAATAAGTCTCACCAGTGGCAAACACAGTGCTAGTACAGTCATAGGAAGGACTGGTTGATGAAATAGTAGAAAAGGAGGCAGATTGAACGTTGTTTTCAACTGCAAGATAACACGATTATAACCATGAATGTAAAGCAATTTTATAGAAATAGTTTAGGTTTATAAAACAGTTAAATAATATTTAATAAATGGTAAATTCATTAAAATTTAACAATTTATTATATTTTGTAATGACTGAAATTACTTTGAAGACATTACGTCATCTATAACTTATCAAATGCGCTTTAAGCCTTTTGATTTTCCAATTGATATTTTATTAAGAAAAACTACCGTGCACTATATAAAAAATAGTATGCAGACAAAACAAGTTGGTTTGGGTTTACAATCGTTGATACTTAAGATTAACTTTTGTTATTAACGTTTTATTTTGCTCGAGGTAAATGATCGGCGTTCTGATAAGTTGTGTGCTATAATGCGTTATGCTCATTATAGAATTGATGACATTGCAAAAAGTTTCATGTAGGTTCAGCCATATTCTTTGGAAATCTGTGTTTTGTTTTGATCGTAAAAATCCCAGAGGTGTTCTTTGAGAAAATCTGCAGTGAAACTCTACGAAAACACCTACAATGAGATTGTTTGAAAAATTGTTCTTAGAATTGCTTACCAAAAATGTATTTTCCTTTTTAAGCTATATGTTTCATCAATTCAAACATAAAATCAATTGGACTTACCATAATAACAATCTTTTTGCCCAACTTTTACATTCGTTGTCGTGGGATTGCGCACAACTTTCCTACATTTTCCTTCTGAATAGAACCACATGAACGATAGACAGTTGTTGTCCAGATTACACTGACTCTCACAGATTGCTGCACTCAAGCCGGGGATTGACACTTCTATAATATAGCTGTTTATGTAGTCGTAGTTACACGGTCTCGATCCTGAAATGAAAATACTCTGATGAGACTAAAGAATGTTTTAATCAAACCATTATTTCCAGATAAGGTGTATAAAGTACCAATCAAATAAATGTTGTTTATTCGGCAATTGATGAGTGAACAAAAATAGTAGTCAACTTGTAATATTAAAGTTGTCTTTGCCATTGCTGTCGTTCATTTTTCATTATCTTCTCCCTAAAAGGAATGAAACTTCTATCGGATGATAACTAGATTTGTTGGTTATATGGTATTTTATCGATGTCAGAATTATTTATTAAAAATGCAATATTTGTGCAATCTGTCGTGTCATTCTGGTGACAAGTATGGTAGTTAGTGACTGCTGAACAAAGAAAAAAGTTCTTTTTATCTTAATCAAACCCATAGTCTAAAAGCTCTATTTATCTTAATCTAACCAATAGTCTAAAACATATGTCAGTTTAGTTGTTGTATGACGTTCGTAATTCTTAATAGTTCCTATCTTTTTTTTACCCAATTTCAAAGTCGCAAAAATAAACCAAAAGTGTAATCAGAAAAAGGGACAACAACTATTAAAAATAAGTTACATTTAATTACTTGATTAAGAAGCTTATATTGACTTCGTTAGATTTGTTCAATTTTGCGTGTAATTTAATGTTGTAATGCACAAAGATTACCATAATATATTTCACAGAAAAACGCATGGTTTTCCTCGCATTTCTTTTTCATGCCTTGTTCAGTAGCTTTATCAAGCAAAATGCACATGTCATCAGTTGCGAAATCATGGGGGAACCTTTTCCTTACCGTCATAAATTTCACAGAAAAACGCATTCTCTTCACTGCAAGTCTTCTTTTCGCCAATGTGAGTAGCATGCTTAAACTTAACGCACAGTTCACCACTGGCCCAACTCGGAGGCACCGTGTCAAGGTATGTTGATTGTGTGCAGTCCGACACCCACAAGAAATTTCTATCTGCAGGTTGAATCATACCCGTCCAATAATCATTGCTTCTGTAACATTAAACATACAATGCTATACAGGATATATGTATTTATGTAAAATCGCTGATTATTCAAAGACATATCTAAAAGTAATTAAGTGCAAAGCAGTCTGGGGCGATTCTTCACCAGAAATTATATTTGTATATTTAAACCTACGACAATACTCAAATATTAGGATAGCAACATTTCATTGGAACAGTAAGACATCCTCCACTATCACGGGTGCTACTAAAATCTGGAACAGACCGGGTCTTGAGAATGAATTTTAGTATTCGGCACTATACTGGATATGAACATTTTGTTTTAACTTTTATCGCGAAACCTTTAGATGGCCGGCGGACCCTACATCCGGCACATTTTTGTCCAATAAAAAACAACAACATGTAAAATCGGTAAGAAATTGGATGCTGCTGCAAAATTGTTCGTCAAATGAACGTTTTTGATTATTAAATATTTTTTTAATTCTGTTAGATAAAATAAAATTGCTTTAATTTATAAACGATTGCAAGAAAAAAAAATTGTTGAAAAGTTTCATTTTGCAATTACAATTATACTTGTTCAGAGAACAAAATGTCAATATGTTACATGTTTTATGTATCGTTAAACCCTTGTAGATGAAGGACATTTGTGAACCGTGGGTGTATTTCATATGATCACGTCACAATAGAAATGAAAATAAATACAGCTTTATGATACGTACAAATTAAAAGACTGCTTTTCCATGGATATCGATGTGTAAATATAACTGTCTAAAAAGCTTAAAATCGACACTCATGGTTCATTATATGACAATAAAACATCAAATAGAAAGTGATAAATTAAAACGTTGTTGCATGTAAACATAGAAACATAAAAAAATGGTTAGACTTTGTACAATTATTGAACAAGCACACTCCGGAACATACTAAATTCAACCAATCACTTAATAATAACTTGACTGTAACCATTTTTATAACAGTTTTGCAAAAACTTGCAAGTTTAAAACTGTGAAAAACGGTATTGTTTGCGTTTTACAACCCAACACACTATTAACAAGGAATTACTCGTATGGGCAAATCATGTAGTTGCCAACATCTCTCACGACTAAAATAAAGTATACATTCTTGTGCGAAATGACGTATTTCATTGTGTTCAACATATTGAAAACTGAGTTATTTTTAATGTTACGTTGTTAAATTCTGCGTTACAATAGTCTTTCACTGACGAATTATGCAAAATACAAATGTACTTGAAGATAAACTGAACGAATACTTGGAAAATTATTTTTTCATTCACAGTGACAAAAATGATTTCCCCTGAATGTGCATGGTTTTTGTGAAAAGTTCTGCACATAATTATTCAAAAACTAAAATAAGGTATTAATAAGTTAAAATTTTACATTTTTTATCTATTCTTACTTACATGTCAATGCTTCTGTTTTTAACCTTATCCATAACAGTATCAAACTCGTTTTTGGAACTAAATCTCGCCAGGCTCCCATTCAAAGTTTTGCAATATCCATAAGCCGAGTTCCATGTTTTCTTGTAAGTGTCGCTGAAGTATCGGTACACCGTGTGCACACTCCTAACATCTGAAATAAATCCATTTTTATGCATGTTGAAATGAACATTTTTAAATAAAATGTCATCAAAAGATAAAATATAAACATAACAGGTATATCAATATACATTAAACAAGATTATTGATACGTTTCTCACTCAAATGTCAGTATAGAAGTTTAATAGCACATTTTTTAGAATAAATTTCAACCGTTCCAACGCTTTATTTTGTAAATATTGATCTAAAATGAGAAATGGTCCATGTACATGCCGCGTATCTGTGAAATACTGATGCGTATTTATTTTTTTGTTATTAATATCCACCATGAGTGGGATAGGAGCTTTAATAATATTACCAAATTAAACATGCCAAGTTATTACTATCTCGCGAAACATCCAAATCAAGTTAATAAACTATACTCCTAGAAATTAATGACATTCGCTTCAAAAAGCTATATTAACACAATAACAGATTTTAATTTTAGAAAGCGTCCCGAATAGGATTACTGTTAAGGAATCTAGGTTTATGTTATTCCATGAACTTAATTATTGGTTAATGCTATCAATGATAAAACAATGTTTTATACCAATATTGCTGATATACATCGAGTCGACCTCTCCTTGGTACGGAAGAAAAATGATTAAAACCATCCACATACATACTTTCATTATTGAATCACTTGTAAGAAGCAGCCTAATATCTATATCCACACACAGTCTCAAAACTGTGAACCTAGTTCGTCAGTCACATTACTGACTGTGACGGTGAATAGATCTTCGTTTGTCCTCGTTTGAAAATATCTGGAAAGGAAGACTACAGAACTCCAAGTCTTTGTGTAAGGCCTTTACAACTGTCTCGATCTGTTTGTTCATACTATTTTTACATTGTACAAACCCCTATAGGATTCGTGCTCTTAGGAATTAACAGTCGTTTGGTCCAAATGCAAGAAAAGGAATCGCCAGAACATTTTATTTGATCTATTATACACGAAGACTGTGCTCCCCGTATGCATTATTGTGATGTATTGTGTATAACTTGATAAGACTGGCCTCATTTCGTAGATCAACTATATAAACGTGTTGTGACAATGTTTTTGTAATTATAATGCTTTAAAACAAACTCAGCAGCTACCATTTGAACTTTTTATAGTCGTCTGTCGGGTCTTTTTGCCCTGTATGCCATATTGTTAAACAATATTCGATCAGGGTTCGTACATATGTTCTGTAAGCAACCTCGTTTTGTTGTATGCTGTGTGTTTTGACCTTTCGTGTGATGAATCGTAGACTGCTTTGGCTTTATTTGGGATTGTTTTAAGTTAAGTTAAGTCCCCATGCAAAATACGCTTCCTGAGACTTCCCCTTTTCTCAGATCGGTTGCAACTTTCTCATACAACGAGAAGATGTGTTCGACACTGTTTTAAGACATTATCACAGCAATACGCAAAGAAACAACCCTCAAAACTCCAAATGTTATAAAAGACAAAACTATCGCAGTAATATTTTAGAAACACAAATCAAACATAACCAACGTGTTATAATACAGGTTATACAACTTGACACTATGTAAACATACGGTAAGTATAACTTGAAACTTTGTCACATAATGTGCATTTGTGTTCGACAATGTTTTTAAACCACTCTAAAGGAATGAAAAATATAATTTACATACAATGCAACAATATAACATATATATGAGGGTTGTTCGGGAAGTTCTGAGAATTTTGTCATATCTCCTATACTTTTTGTTTCTAATACGTAATATTTGGCACATACTAAGATTAGCATATTACAGAACTATTCCTAAAAATTGAATAGAATCAGACAACAATAGCCGGAAATAGCAGTAACCATAGCAACACTATAACGCCGCACCGGAGCAGTCCGATCATTGAAAATGATCAATTCTACAGGAAAATACAAGAAATACAGTACAGCTACAGTGCATAGATGGCATGCTCGTTTTAAAGAAGGAAGAAACTCGATCGAGGACGATCCTAGATGCGGTCGGCTGTCTGTTGTTACATGTTCAATTAAGGACGCGGTAAAAGACTCAGCTGACGACCTTGTTAAGTAAACGCAAGCTATAGTCTCGTCCTTAACCGATAGCTTGTACGTGGAAACATACAATAAGTGGATCAGCCGACACAGGAAATGCGTCGAATTTGCAGGTGACTACGTTGAAAAGGTGCGACGATCGATGGACTTAAACGTCGCATAACGTTGCAAATGACGTCGGCGTGCTCCGGGTGTTTGTTATATGGTTATTTACTATGTCTATTATGTTTTAGTTTCTGTGTGTATGATGATGATATTTTCAGATACTGTACAGTATATTGAAATAAATGCGTATACATTTATATTTACGCTAACCCAACGTGTCCTATAAAACAATTCTCAGAACTTCCCGAACAACCCTCGTATGTATACTCAAACAAAACCAACTATTCATATATTAGTAATGAGATAGACAAATGTATGCAGGTAAACAGTTTCTACGTATAATGTGTGAAATGTGTAAAACACTCCAAATCGTTCGCCTGCGTCATTAACAAATAAATGTTCGTGCGTTACATAGCAAAGCATAGCAAACATAGCCAATTGTTCGCTTATTGTTAAATATTGCTTAAGAAGTAAAAATAGTATTTCTCAGTCTTTTTTAAAGATGTGTTCATAACTCCGTATGTCGGTGACGATTCTCTTTACATCCATCAACAGTATCACTGTCATTGGCACAACAACTAGCAGTGTGCCAAGCAGTCCCATATACTTCACAGACTCACGGGGATCGTGAGCGCTGGTCTTACTGCGAATGTAAGATGACGTAGTTTTCGCGTCCACCGTCAGATTTTTTCTAATTTCTTCGGCAGCCCGCTCGATTTCTTGTATAGTGATGCTGTTCACAGAGGTTACGGTGTTCACTTGTGTAATATTGTTAACAATTGTACGCTCCACCGTTATCCATTCAGTTATGTGAATACTCGCGAAAGAAGGAACTATTTGAGTAAAGCTTTGTGCGATGTATTGTGTGACATTTTGCGTGACGTTTTGTGTGACGTATTGTGTTACGTTTTGTGTGACGTTTTGTGTGACGTATTGTGTAACATTTTGTGTGACATTTTCTGTGAGGTATACAGGTGACGGCACAGTGATGGTAAGGAATGGTGGCGCTGTCTGAGAGGGACATATGAAGCTAGAGGTGGGTACAGGTTGCGGTTCAGTTGCACTCGGTGCTGAAATAACAAATTAACACTTTAAACGGTGTTAACACTTTACACACATAATACACAAACATATTTTGTACTTAACCTAGAAAATAGCATGTGAGTAAATAAGATTCGTTTATATCTAGAACATTAACATTATTGATTTCTTTTCTTAACTTTACTTAGTGGATGTAATGTCGTTCTGATGTTTTATTGAAAAGGAAATGGTTTGATCATAATTATGTCATACCTTTAGAGAAATTTGTACTGGAACACCCATGTAATGGAGTGATGCCGGTAATGTCATCAACGGAGACTGGCTGAATATTTGATTCCGCTGTAAAACAACATATATTTAGATATTTATATATCTATGTATGAATGTCTATATAGTAGACATAATTTTAGATTGGTTTTCATTTAAATTCTAAACGATTGCACTAACCATTATAACATGTTTTGCCCTACTATTACATTCGTTGTTGTGGGATTGCGTTTAACGTTCAAACGAATATTTTCTACCTGGGCCACATGAATGCTAGACAGTTGTTTTCCTGAGTGCGGTTAGTCTCGCGGATCGATTCAGTCATGCCGGGATTGAACACGCCTAAACGTGTATTTTTATTTTACCCTACAGGCCACAGAGGTGTTCTTTTGAGAAATCTTTAGTAGCAATGTAAGACAACACCTGCCAACATGTCAAAGGATTTTAACTAAGCATTTGTGACCAAAATGTCTTTTCTTTTGCATTTTTTTCAATAAAACAAAAAATGGACTGACCAGCATAACAATCCTTTTGCCCAACTTTAACATTCGTTATATTCGTTGTTGTGGGAATGTTTTCAACTTTCCAACATCTCATTTCTGAACGAAACCAAATGAATGCTAGACAATGGCTGTCTTGAGTGCAGTGAGCCTCACAGGGCGCTTCAGTCAAATTGGACACTTCTATTATAGAGCTGTTTAAATAGTTGTAGCTACAAGGCGTATCTGAAATGCAAATTCTTTAATGAGACCAGATAAGACATTTTATCACACCATCAAGTCCACATGCGCTGTATAAAGTACATGAACCAATCAAATAAATACTGTTTTTACGATTTATAACCGAACAAAGTTGGTAGTCAATAACTACTATTGATGTGGTCTGGTACACAATTTCACTAATTTCCTATGTTTCTCCCCTCAAAGGAAAGAAATGTCATATTGACCGGAATTAATACTTGTTTCAATTGTTTTATAGTAGAACGTGACTGTTGACGATAAAAAACTAATTCCATTTCTCCTAATTAAACAAAAGGTATAAAATGGCATGTTTGTTGACGTTTGTGTAATTTAACATATCAGAATATTTCATCCATATGTATTCCATAAACACGTTTAAAAACAACGGACAGTTCCCCAACTGTCAGATATAATCACTTATAACAGTTAAAAAGCTCAAAGTTTTTGTCATCTTGTAACTGAAACTGAAACTGAAACTGTATGACATGAGATATTAAAAAAAACTATGAAACGTTTAAAGTTTTGCGGACCTGTGCATTGACTAAGTCGATATGACAATTTCCAACAAGATTTAGGACTACAAAATGACTCCTTGCTACATACATTCATTCCTTTTTCTTTCTTTTTTCTTTCTTTCTTTCTTTCTTTCTTTCTTTCTTTCTTTCTTTCTTTCTTTCTTTCTTTCTTTCTTTCTTTCTTTCTTTCTTTTGTTCTTTATTTCTTTCGTTCTTTATTTAATTTATTTATGGAACGTTAAACAGAAAGTTCACATGTCCATCAAACTGCAGCAAAACACATTTGACATAGCTATGACGGAAGTATTTAAAAACATAGCGTAGCTTACCTATTAAGTTTATAACAGATCTTTAAAATGTTCAAAGAACAGCCATATTTACATGGTTACTCAATTTCCTGTATGTTACAAAAAACATTGTACTGTTAAAAAAATCAGAGACTTTTAAAGACCGTTTAATGGATTTATTTTCAGATCAGACACCAATCAAACAAAGCAAAATGCATTTGATGGACCGTTTATACAGTCTTATAAGAGGATATTTTATCATTATTTTATTAAAGCATAATAATTTACAGCGTTGAAATATCGAACTACATAAGATAGCAACTAGAAAATGAAGCTTATATTGACTTCTCGGGCCAATGTGACGAAATGAAAATTTTGTATTAGCAACGGAAAAATATCCACATATGCTCATATTTACAATTTATGTTTGTTTTGCGTGTAATTTAATATTGTTCTACATCAAGTAAGTGAGTTTCCTTACCATCATAAATTTCACAGAAAAACGAATTGTCTTCATCGCATTTCTTTCTTTCGGTTAGGTGGGTATCATGCTTAAACTTAACACACATGTCATTAGCTGTCCAGTCTTTTGGTATGTTGTATGTCGATTGTTTGCAGTCCGACACCCACAAGAAAACTCTATCCTGCGGTTGAATCAGGCCCGTCCAATAGTCATGGGATCTGTTACACAAGAAAACGAAGAATTACATGCATACGTGATTAATGCATTTGTTCTGCATAATTTATTATCCAAACACGACCAAAATCCCACATATTCACCCTTCCTTGCAAACTACACGGTTAGTGAAGGGAATTTCCGGCGGTCTGGGCGTGTAACACACACAAAAGGCCCTAAGAGTTTAGGGTCGCTCATCTGTGTCCTCTTGACCTAGTAATATATATAATCTAGTATAATAATTATTCCTTTATAGTTTTGTCAATTTTGGCCAATGGGTTTCGGACTTAAGTCGATTGAAGAATTTCTCATAATAACTCAATGTTAATTTGTGACTTCTAGGGCGGGGCCATTTCTTGACACAAAGATCATATTTTTTAACAACTTTGGTGGACGACCTCTAGATGATGTTATATTCCAGATATGAATGTTCTAGACATTGTTGTTTCAGACGAGAAGATAAAAAAATGAATTCAGAAAACCTTTCTGAACCCATGACATACGTATGCGACCAACTTGAACCAATGTAACAATTTTGCTAGAGCGGCACCCAATTATTATTCCCATAAGTTTTATTAAATTAGACCAAGCGGTTAAGGAGAAAAAGTTGTTTGAAGGGTTTTCTTTCTGCCACGAGGGGCAAAATTTGAACAACTCTAAATGATATTATATACTAAATATAATATAAACGCTCTGGGCTTTTGTGGTTTCAGAAAAGAAAGTGTTTGAATTGGCATTTTGAAAACCTATTTTCTACTTATGACACAGATCAGAACCGTTTATACAACTGTAGTAGTTGATCACCCAGGGACTGTAGCGAATTTACTACTTTTCAAAGAATCAATTTTTAGCCACATAGGAACATGTTTGTTTTTATAATTAATTTGCTGACTAAATTGTAGTAATTATAAAAAGAAAAGAAAATGTATTTATTAATAAAATATTTTAAGTTATAACAATGTCCAAAACGAAATATTAAAGAAACGGGACATATATATCTAACAATTAGTAATGTTTATATCCATAAGAGAGATTGAGAGGAAAAAAATGAGCGTCTTTTTATGCTGTGAAACTAAGTCACGTGCAGCTCAATAAGTCCGTTGCGAATCTCCGCTCGCTTACTCCGGAGTAGTAAATGAATCCGCCTCCTTTGCAATGTCTATATATAATTAAAGGAATATTTACAAAATATAACAAATTAAGAAACTAACCAACATTAAGCCAAATTATAACATAAATATAATCAGTCAATATATAATCCTATTCGCTTCGTGTCAGGGATCATTCCTGTAAAGTTTGGTCAATATCCAATAAGCAGTTGCAGAAAAAGAAAATGTTTAAGTAAAAAGTTAACGCACGAAGGACGACGGACAACGCACAATGACGGACGAAGGACGAAGGCCAGTCATAATAGCTCACCATAAACCCTTTGTACTTAGGTAAGCTTAAAAGAAAAGTACTGACACCTATTTTTGCTTGATACAAATGAACCAACGTATTTTAGGTATCAACACATATTGTCAGCCTTTCTCAAGTAATTGACGAAATCAAAATGACGAAAAATGAACTAGTTCTGATCATTTAATATTTAACATTGTTTCAAAGATTACATAGTTGGTGTGCCTTATCTAATTTATGAAGGATAACAATAAAGATATAAAAATGTAATAACTACTGTGTTATGGAGCATAAAAGCAAAGCTACAAAATAATGAACACTTGTTTTCAATGCAAATCAATACTGTTGTTATTACCATAGTGAAGTACAACCTCAGGACGAATATTGCGTACTATATAAGGAAAAAGACAGAAGAATATCAAAAGTTTGCGGAAGACCATAAACATACTTCACTGTCACTTAAAGTTGTGAGCAATATTCAAACACAACGCCTTTTTTTTATCAGTTTGTGTATTGGGAACAAGCGGACATTTTCAATAGTACAAATGAATTTTATTAAAACAGGAACATGTAAGGCTAGAAATAGAATGTCAATTTAAGAAAATCATACCATTATATTTCCTTAGTGTTTTGCGTATGTTAAAGGCTTACGGAACATAGAATTATATTATTATATTGTCTCTATAATTTTAATAATTTTCTTTTTTTACTTTCGACAACTGTTGAAATGTTGCATATACCACCATTGTATTCCATTGTATTATTCTCACGAAAGAACCATGATTTAACTTCGGTTTTTATATTCACCGACAAAATACGCTGCTTAATTAAAAATTAGCATACATGTTATAGTCATACGGATAAGCTGTACACAGTCACTAATTCGATATATAGGTACAATGACGTTATTTAATCGTTTATTTAAGATGCCACAAAATGTTCTCTTTGACATTGCTGGGTTAAAAATGTTGCTTAAACCTCATTCTTTCTGCCTACATTGTTTATTCTTTTGTATACATCAATTTTGTTATCCCTTTTGCATAGTTTCCTTATATTCTACAGCTTTGCTGTGGAGTCAATGTGTGTGTTTTTTCATACCGCTGTTAAATGTTATGGGTACATTTTGTGGTTTGTCTTTTTTGCATTGAAGTTATTCGCCCTGCCAGTGTTGAATCGCAGGCTTAATGCATTGAACAGTAAAATTAAATGTCCTTGCATTCCGCTATAATTTGTTTTTAAACATAATTCGTTTAACTGTATGTTCCGTAACAAAATTAACAAGCAGTTTCCATGACAGGAATAAACTTGTCCGAGTAAATAGACCTGAACACATAATAATAAATGTTTGTTTCATTAATATATAAGTAACTAAAAGGCGGACCAAATATATACTCTGTCAGTGCTATTACCCATATTCATTGAATTAAGATTTACAAAAAAACATGTTTACCTTGACATTAAATTAAAAAAAGTATCATTTTAAACATTTTTGGTTAGAAATTACCTTACAAAACATTTAACTGTGGCAATTTTGATAACGGCACTAAATAGAACAGAGGAAATTGGTCATTTCCACACGAAATAATGCTATAAGCCGTTAAAGACACGATTTGTTACAGAAAATAGCGATTACGAAAGCACAGTGTTTTCTTAAAAT
>Ga0224511_10002334_pt1 | contig 12694 bp, 4 predicted proteins | sample SF_May12_sed_USG_2_FD_169988 | JGI IMG/M metagenome (GOLD analysis project Ga0224511, IMG submission 169988) | Sediment microbial communities from San Francisco Bay, California, United States - SF_May12_sed_USGS_8_1 | ecosystem: Environmental > Aquatic > Marine > Sediment | place: USA... | reverse complement strand
ATGGGCCCCAGAAGTCCGTCTCCTGCATCCATGCACCCACGTACAGACGCTCGTCGTCCCAGCGCACCTTGACCTTCGTCTCGAAGTACGGCGCCGGAAAGGACGGGCCCCGGATGTCTGGTGTACAAAAAAAACCCAGAAATTATTTTCAATACATCATTTAAAGGGGAAATCATTTTTTGTCTACGGGCCAGAACAAATAGGTTAACTCAATTTTTATGCATTTAACATACTTATTTTGCGTACTGTTTTATACTTTTAGTTTTATTTAAGTCAGAAATTTAATGTATTATTTTTTCTGAGACTTATGTACAAATTTAATCTTAAAACAAATGTGAGAAACTGCCTAAAATAGTTGTCAATGAACTGAAATGATTCATTGTATTACATGTTTGTACTATGTCATATATTTAGTATGATAAACTTACTGCAAAGTTTGTGACCAATTATATAGTGGTATCAAGATACAGACATTGCATCTTGAACGTACGGAAGCGTCTTGGCCTCCATTTATGTAAAAGTTTTACGCCATGTCACTTTGTTTCTTCTCGATTTTACCAAAACAATCACATGAAGACGAAAAGATTTATACGTAATACCTACAATATTTACAATTATTGCTAGTAACATCTTTGCGACTTACTAAATAGTTTTTTCGATTAGAGTTTTTGTCGAAAAGACAAAAACATTTAGTATATCAAGAAAAGTTAAATTGAAATGCCCAAAAACTTTTTATCTTTGTCAGTATAATTTTATTATCAATGTAAATAAAAATAAGGCGACTTAGCGTAAAACATCTCATCAACTGGAGGCCCGAATACGCTTCCGTATTAACGCAAATAATGCTTGTTGTTAGATGTCAGATAACGTTTATGTATAGTGCATGTTAAATTATTTTTACATAAGAATAAACATTTATGTAAAGTTATATACTTATGCAAAAAGGTTTGTATAAAATGGCTGGTTCACGCCACATTTGTATTTACATGTAACACATATTTACATAATTATATTTTACAGTGTTTAAGTGAGCAACACCTTAAATATAACAATATCGACATGCAAAAAGCGCTTGTTGATAAATATAACAACATTATTGTTTAAGGCTCATCTAAAATAAAACATCTGCCGTCTGTAGTCGCTAATGATTTTATTTGTAATAACTTAAACTATTATATTGATGATATACATGTACCCTGACGTAAATTAAATGCGGTTGATTTTACACGAATGCGGTGTAATATATTTCCTTCTAATCAACTCGCAATAAGTAGAGTTTAATATCAAGTGATAAAAATAATAAACTAATAAAGAGCCATGTAAAGCACAAGCTACGTACCCATGAACGTCTCTGTCCATGGTACTTCCTGCCAGGCGGGGTCATCAAGTCGGCCGTCTATGTTCACCGTCTTTCCGTTCAAATGGTAGGCTATGTAGGTGCGCGGGAGGCCGCCGCTTGCGCACCTGCCAGACAGCGGCATCGGGTTCCCCGCGTCGTCATCGTCTCCCTTTTTCTTGATAGCAAAATGACCGATCAGTATTCCGAATACAAACAACAACACGCCAGCAACCACTGCTGTAACCCACACGATACGCGTCTGCATTTTTAATTTAGCTGCACACTTTTAAATTGTAACACTTTTACAGTAGTGTAGTTAAAGGCGTTATGATCTCAACCAAGTTTTATTATACATACATGTATAGTTCAGATTAAGTGTGTTTATCTCAAATCTGCTGTGTATAAATACAAAATTCTTATCTCATTAGCATACTCTGAAACCAGTGTTGTTGTAGTTTTAACACATTTAATTCCTGGATCTTTAGTGTTAAATGCAATATTCTCTGTAATTAGCGATATCCGATAATAGTTTAATATAGTTTTAATATACCGGTAAGTTAATTCCCCGATCTTAAGTCTTTATAGTTTCAGTGTCCTTCTTTCATTGGAAGGATCTTCTCTCATGTACTTTGCTTCGTGATTTGCAATAATAAATGCTGTTAACGAATTCACAGATACAGGTAGTAGCAAAAAGGTCAAACAGGTTAAATTCAGTTCAGCGTCTGTTCAGCGGTCTACGAAAATAGGGGCCTAATGTGTAAAGTAACCAATAATAGCGCAGCAGCTTTAAAATATAGGAGGCGAATGAATGCTCTGTTAACGCTATACAGGCAATGATTATTAGAATACTGTATCAATCTTCTCAAGCATTTATTCATTTAACAGGTTGTCTTTCTTGTAATAAGCAGAACTAGTCTGCTATGAGTCATAATGAGAAGGCCGCTAGACGAGTTTATGATCGAGTTCACCACAAATAAGCAACTCTCAAACTGTTTGTACGGCTCTCTTCCATGCATGAATAACCGAGCAATACAGAATATCTTTTCAAGGTCACCCGTATTTCAACCTTGCCTTACACCTCTATCCAACGTTTATGCTCACAGGGTTTAAAAATGTTCGTCCCCGACAAGTGTTCAAGGTTTTCACTATCCTACTATAAGAGGAATAACAGAGATAATAACATTGATTTGTTACATTAAAAAACTATTTTAACTGTTTATCTGTTTATTCTTTTTTAACCACAATCATTCAATTATCTAATAATCTATGCGTTTATTAACTTGAATAGGGGAGTATTTTTTATCTAACTAGCTAATATCTCCCATGTTTATGTAGTAAAATGAATCATCACGCTCTTGCTCAAAGATTGATCAAGTGGACACTTAAACATAATTCTATAGTGATGCACTTGTATTAACCACTTTCTGTATATTAAGCATGTGTTTTTATTGTTTAAGCGGCAAAAAGGTGTGCCTTTTTGACGCATAAAACAAAAGAATAGAAAAAATAGCGTTGAAAATCATCGCATACAATAATTGTTTTCCTTAGTGCGGCGATGCCGCTATGCGGCGTAACAAAGCTCGCACATAGTATGTATGGGGTGGGGGTATTGCTTTTGTTTAGCGACGCACTCGGGCTTTGCCCATTCGGCGTCGAGGCATACATATAGTTAGAACCAGTACATATCTCCTTTTAGTAATTTTGGTTGGAGTGAGGGGCGAAGTATGTATAGTAAAGATCGAATAGTTTTTATCGCTATGGTCACAAATAATCTGAGTGCGCAGTACGGTATTTTCCACTAATCGTCCAATAATGTAGCGCCCGCACGGTGCCCGTCCAGCGGCATGACCAATCGTACATTTTTTACACATCGTACGGTGCCCGGGGAAGTTTGTACTTAATTGCCGGTAGCCTTACGATGTTTCGAAGGGTTATTGAGGACAAAGTGACATTGGCGCCCGGCGGTTTCCTCACACTGGACGGACACAGGGCGATTTTTAAGGTCAGATTAAATCGTCCGATGTCACTGACGGTCAACCTGGCGCCGAACGGTGTTTGGACGGGCATCATCCGATGCCTTGATTGCTAAACCTTTTTCAACGAATCGGCCGATGTCCCTCATGGCACCACACGATACATTATGTGTTGATCTGCAACCAACATGGTTACAGGGTAGCCGCTGCCATGCGAAAGCCCAGGTCTCATATTCACTTAAGACCGTCACGGTAGTGCTTCTGTCAAACGCTCATGGATGACTACGGAAATGCAATTTTGTTATACCCTGTTGACATAATCACGAAAGACCGCTACATAAGCGCTACGGTTTTGTTTTGGCATCGTTTGTAACTATTTGTAGTTTTCTGTTGCTCTCCGTATTGTAACCGTTGTCATTCGTAGTACCTAGTCCTTACGTTTGGTCCGTAGCAAAATTTTTGTGCCAGTTAAAAAATTGAGAAGAATTGCTACGGATATACAAATACTACTACGAATGATTACAATAACAATGCAGAGAGCTACTGACAACTACAAACTCGTAATATCGCCCGGGCACTTGACAGCGACTGTACCGGCTTACAAAACACCGGCCAGATGAATTTCACTTTTCTTAACATTTCCTTTGCAAGAAGAATGACCGATCAGGTCTGTTGTTAATGAATAAAGCAGGATCTGTGCATTATCTTAGTATCACTGGATCCTTTTATTCACAATTGCCATTGAGTTTTTTAGTATGACGTGGTTTACGTGGGAGAATGCACACATTTGGTTGCCTCGTAGCATGATATAAAAGAGAGGATAGCTGATATTTCAGAATAAAAAATACAGTGTGAACGTGATAAGGATACGTAAACTATGTACCAAGAAAGCTATTTTATTAAAAACGTGGCTTATATTGTAAGTTTTCAAGAAAAACAATCCAGATATTCCAAAAATCTAGGTTGCGTATTAGACCTATAAAAAGTATATATATATGATTCCACTTATGGCAGGGGCGTAGATAACGGGGCGGCAGGGGCGGCGGCCGCCGCCCCAATAATTGGGCTAGTCGTTGTTTTATAGAAATGATGGACTTTTCGCCGCCCCAAACAAATTTTTCTTTGCCTTTATGAATGCAATTTGAGTTAATTTTAGCGAGACAAATCACTAGCGGGTCGAGGGGCCACGGACCTATGATTTTTATGCCCAAAATACTATATTTCCTCATTTTTTTTCGCTCGCTTCGCTCGATATTTTATTTTAAACAAAAGTTTAATAAGAATTTGGCTAAAAACCTCCTAAAAATACAATAACTTATAATATAACCGTCAACACGTTAAATGAGTTTAGGATTGAACCCTTAAAAACGTCGTTTGCCTACTGACGTGACATTTGTTACCGTTTTACGACATATGTTCTGGACATTTTCTGTACGTTACAACATTTATTATAAGTATTCATGTGCTTTATTTATATTTGTTTTGTTACTTATTTATTATGCTAAGTAATTAGGACAATACCTTTCGAAAACTAATGGGAACGCTGTTTTAAAACGTAAATCTTATGCATTATACACGCGTAAAACATGTGGGCCTGTATTCGTCGTGACCAAAATACCGGTAAGCGTTCATTTACCGACGTAGGGTTCGCCGCCCAATGTCAAAATGTTATCTACGCCCCTGTATGGTAATATCGTATGAATACATATGCTAATTTCCTTAAAAATGTAATGTTCGTTATACTAAAACGAAAAGCTCTTTGCATTTAGATTATGCGTTTGAGTATCAGAAATGGAATAATTGGTTCTTGTTGTACCTGGTTTACAATCGACATTATCATAGTGTGACTTTCTTTGGCAAAATCCAATGGTATAACAAACAATTTAAATTTTTTGTAAATATCTGTTCCATTCCAATTAAAGAAATCTTGTTAACATAATGATTATGAATCAATAATTTAGTAAAACTTATTATCCTTTTTTATAATTATGGAAGTGAAAGACTGAATAAGTAGCCCACTGAAACAGATGGCAGAACACTTCAAGATTTGATGAAACACAATTTTCATTGTTTATAGACTATTTTAGTTTTCAATACGGTTTCATATGATTGTCTCTATTAATATTAAGACTTTCCACATAAAGCTAAACGAAGGCGAAGGCCAATTCACAATGAAATGCTACAATCAAGGAAGATATTGTTTCAGTGAATTATAATCATGAGTAATCACCAAGACAGCTTCAAGTGTGTTGTAAATATCACGCTGCACGTGTTAAGTGGTTTAGCCTTCAAAAATAACTATATAAAGTGTTCTTCGAGTAACGAAACGCTACCTATTACAGGCCAGAGACTGTACAGTTGTTTTGTTTCAAGCCGAAATATTTTTCATAGGAAAATATAACAACAAAAATTCCCAACCAAATTTATCTTTTTTTAGGTGGTCACCCGAAACACAGATGTTAGACTTAAGACTGATAACAATTGTAGGAAACCGCAAAACGCATGCCTACAATAAACTATTTGTTAGTGTTTATTTACACTTAGCAGACCAGAGTGTTATTGAAACAGTTATTGAAACATCGTTGAACTGGCAGTGTCCTCTTTCCGTTAAGGGGATATGTCTGATTAATCAAATACACTGTAAATACATCAGATCTTTGTACTTCTCGGTAAAATAAAATTTCAGAATTAAAATCACGTTTAATACGCATTTTTGGCATACGTTTTGTTAGATATACTATTATTGTCATTCATTTGTCTAAAACCATTATGCCTATGCATCAAATAATTAACGTGATCAGGCATACTAGTTTTAAATTATTATGGTCGTTTGTTCTACAGTTTTCCTTTTTTTCTAAAATTTATTTGCTTTTTATACGTCAAACAATGTATTAAGCATTCTACAGTACAAGTTAAACAATCAAATAAAAACAAGCGATCATAGGTTTTTATTTGATCCGTCGTGAAGAATAGGTAAATTGACATCGGTGATAAGACATTATTAATTTGAAAGTGTAAAATATAACAAAGGCTTAGCATTTTATAATATGTTTAATATGTGGCTCTGGAAATATGCATAACATTAATAAATACATCTGAAGTTGTTTACCTTACTTTCGTTGAAGATGTCATATTACAAAGCAACTAGATGAACTCGTACAGCACATATACAATTGCGTTTTGGAAATTGCAAAACCAAAAAACCAAACATAATACATAATTCAATAATAGATCAAACATATAGCAACCTGCGATGACACAATATATATATGCGCCGGTACTTTCATTTAATTTTAACTGGGTACATCATCAAATCATATACGGTCATAAACAATAATCAGTTAGGGTAATAGCACTGGATTTCGAGGGATACACATTTGTATTTTTTCAAAACACTAACAAGTTTTTTTCCTCATTACAAATCCATTACAGTGCTATTACCTGATAAATAAATTTATCACACAATAAAATTGGCGCAAACAAAAGCATTCAATAAAACCATTACACGGCAGTTCAAAATCAAACAAAAGTTATTTTAATGTAAGTCGCATAAAGTAATCGTAATATAATGGGTTGAACATCTCTTCAAATTATATTATTGATCAGTTCGATGCAAAAATATAGGTACATGTATGGCTTATTTTAAATATCGTTAACAATGAGTGAAACTTCGTTGGCGTGGGGTTTCATACAAAATGTTTATTTATTACATAAGATTGATATAAAATGAAATAAATTTATTACAAAGCAATAAATATGTTAAAGATAAAAATGAACTAAGTTACACATAATTATAGAATGATGAATATTTTTAATTTAAGTTTTCATCATTTGCAATTGTGTTCTTCTTGATTGATGTCAACATCGAGAAATGTTTATCTACACATAGCCCCATTTATGTTTTTATTTGTTAATTAAGAACATCTGAAGGTCATTAACCTTTAAGGACATATTTACAATATAATATTGTATACATACTATGAGTAACGACTAATTACATTTTTTACATTACTATTGCTTAATAACTGTCAATTTGTTTCTGTAAGTTATTGGATATTGTTTCCATTTAAAGTCTCTCCTGTTTGAAACGAAACAACAAGAGTAACAAATGGAAGAAGAAAAACACCAACAAATCTTATTGATTATTTTCTTATAAAGAAAATATAAATAAGTTAATACTGTCAAACATCATTACAAGGTAGTGATTGTATAAGAATCACAGTTATAATCTGTATTTATAGCATACTAGGTAGTAATGCTACATTGAAAAAAACTTAATACAGTTAACACTATTAATTCATTAACAAATACAGACAAACTAGAGTTAAACATAATATATATACAATAACAATATATATACAAAGATACAGAAAAATATGGTGTGTTTTGCATTTATCATATCATATAACTTGTAAAACAACTTAACACATTAATAAACACATGGCGTTGAATAACTGTAAATATTATGTCATAGAAAATGGCTAGTGTAGCAGTATTGTATACAATCATACAACAGGAGATTTCACATATTACCGGAAACATTTGATACAACTGAATGTGTGAGATTCACTTTTAACACCAACATATTGTTTTCGGATATTAAAGACATGGTAAACGTAACTTCCAAGTTTAAGTATCAAGAAACAGTCTTCGTATTTACGTAATTCAATAAATTTTATCATACTTGATCGTTTATAGTAATATACAAGCAAACATTTCTTTCGTAGGCCTTCATATTGACAACATTCTACAGACTACATCTTCTATCTATTAATGGTATTTGTTGTGGTTTATGCCATCTACCAGGTTCAATGCATAATCTATGAGATGCAGCAGGTAGCTGTGAAATACTTATTCTTATTTTTCTAATTGTTAAATGGTCAAGATACGATTTAAAACCAAAAACATTGAAAAACTTATACAAAGAAGCACGGGTGGAATCACGTAATCTACATTGCCAGTCTACAAGAAAGCGAGCATTGATTCTTTCTTTAACCAACATTAATAGAGTACCTTTTTTTCCAACAGACTGATACAACCATCCTTCTTATATGTCTAGTAAATCTCTCAATAGTGTACACTAACTAACACAAGCCGGTTTATCTAACATGTCACATAAGTAATAAACTAGTTTCACATATTTTTGTTCACATGAGTTAACAATGTTTATCCAATAATTTACAATCTTAATAAGCAGTTGACATCGAAGTGATGTTCCGCCTAATTCTCAATATACAAAATAATTCTGTGTACATTTCTTGACACCTAACAGTCCAACAGTCGTTTACAAAATTGCAAATGAACCTTTTATACTGAGTTGCCCGATTGAACCCCCCACTTTGTTACCATAATTTAAAATGGGTAAAACAAGTTTATCAAACAAGTCTAGTATGTGTTTGACAGAAATATTTGAAAATATATGTAGATATATGTTTAATCGAAAAATAGCTTTCAAGGATTGTCCAGCAGGAGTATGTTGTGCTTCTGCAAAAGACTCACTAGTGGTGAAAGAATTCCCAGATATATAAACTTGTCAATTTGCTTTCCATCATACATAAAACAAATATCATTTGATAATCTGCTTACTTTTCTAAAGAATATTACTTTTGTTTTTTAAAGAGTTGATAGTTAATTTCCATTTAGTACAAAAGTCGTAAAATGTTAAAATTGTGTTCCAGATCGCTAGAATTCTCAGCAAAAAGTACAATATAATCAGGGTTTAATATCAAAAGCATTTTTAACGTATCAATATCTAAACCTTTAGCTCCATTATTAAAGATGCTATGCCTGTATCTTTTAGGTCAGAATTGTTTACATCTTACATTTTAACCATATTTAAGCAGTGAAACTTTGTTGAAAATGTCTGGCCCTCAAATTCGGCTTTGTTTATTTACGTTTCGACCCATTGCTTAGAAACAGTTAAATAGCTTATTAACAATCGATACTCTCAGTTGACTCAGTGGTGCAGTGGTAACGCATCCGCTTTGGGTGCAAGAGGTCCCGGGTTCAATTCCCGGCTCCGGCAAGGCTTTTTAGGTTTGATGTTTACTTTTGTTGTTCTTGTGTTTTTACTCTTTGTCCATAAACACATTATTTGTCACAATATTTTGCAAATCCTTTTGCAATGTTAATTTATTTAGTATACTTAACAATTGGCAATATTTGTGACTGATTATAAGGGTATAAAGATATAGACCTAGCATCTTTAATGAAACATTCTTCTAAATCATTGAGAAACATCGAAAACCACACGGGAGATAAGCACTCATCTTGTCGGACTCCCATGTAACATTCGAAACTATCGCTTAGTTTGTTATTATATTTAACCCTTGATCTAACATTCTGGTACATTGATCTAATATTATTTATCATTGTACCTCTAATACCAAGTCTAATTGTTTTAACCATTAACTATTACGTTGAACATAATAAAATGCCTTATTAAAGTCAATAAAAGCACAGTATAGCCGAGTGTTAGTATTAATGACATGATAAATCAATCCATGCAACACAAAATATTATCAGAGATCCCTTCTTTGCTCTAAAACCAGTCTGAGCTTCTACATATACACGATACAATTCGGTCCATTTACACAGTCTGTTGTATTCTAGTAAATAATTTACCAATAAAATAATAATAATAAAGTTATGTTATACCTCTGTAGTTATTGACGTCATTTATATTTCCCTTTATATGTAACGGTATGACCAAGAATCTGGAAAATATCCAATATCAAACATCTTGTTAAAAAGTGACACTAAATAGGGTACAAGAGTATCCTTTTCATGAATAAAAATTTCATTAATGTATAAATCGGGCCCACACGACTTGTGGTTTTTTCTTGTAACTGCTACATTGCTTTCTTAACATCATCAGATGCAAAAGGCATATTTAATTCATTAAACATAATATCAAATTCATTGTGGTCTTACCTTGCAAAAATTATAAAACAGTGTCATTAGCATTATAAAATCGTGAATTTGGACAATTAACTGATTTTAAGTACAGTTCAAATGAACAATCGTTATCTGATTAGATTGTTGAATACCACATGTTTCTTTTAACATTTTCAAATACAATTTTGCATTCTTATGGCGAGCATTTAATAGTTAATAGTTTGTTTCACAATTATCAAAAACATACTTAGAATTTCTAATACATGACTCATTTTCTGATCTTAGTCTAATCATACGTTTTCTATTTTTTTTATCATTTCTTTCCTTTTGTACAAATTCAATGCTGAACTGCGCGCACGGGCCTCCATATCGATAGATTTATACGCGAGCGTCTTCAAAAACTCAGCATTCGCGTTTGACGTGCATTCTACCTATTTCAATGTTTTACAAACGTCAGTTATTGTGGATTCAAAATTTGTAAACCTGTGGTTAATGGATGCCTGTTCACCTTTAATACATTGCAAATCATTGAATACAGCGGTCAATTTCTGGTCAACTGAATATTAAAAAAAAATTGTCTATTGTTTACCTGTCCCGCCAGTTCCTGCCCATCTGACAAAACTTGAAATCTATTGTTCAATGTCAAGCTTATGTCACAAATCCTAATCCATACATACGAACAATCACTTTCCGCAAAACATTTATGTTAAACATTTATGTTGTTAATGCTTTATTCAAAGCATTTTCATTTTATAACAGTGTTTTAATGTCTTAAAGTCAAATTAAGGAGCACCACAAGTTTCTCCTTTTCGTCTTTCTAACAGCTTTGTCCATTTGAATGACCTCTGTCACTGTAACAAATACAAACATAATAAAATAGTAACATTTTACTGACACTGTTACATGCCATACCTAATAAAAATACGATAAGGACACTGTGTAGTGTATACATAAGATGTCAGCGTTACTTAAATGTTTAAAATGTGTATGTCTGATCAAATGCCATCATGTTCATGAGTCATGCAAAATCTCACTAATCTCCTTTTCAAGTATCTATTAGATGTAAAATATACATGTCAATTAAGGTTCCATTTACAAGTTATGTGATTAAAATATCAGACATTAATTTTCCGTGAGTGCATACCGCCTTGAACAATAAAACAAACATTCGATATACAATTTAGCTGGGTTTTCAGAACGCTTTAAACACACCGTTTAGTCCACCTTTATTAGTTACTTATTAACTAGAAATAATCAAGCCATCAGGTAAAGTTAAACAGACATATAAATCCTTAAAAACTAACAAAAAAATATAAAAAGTTATAAAACTACATTATTTAATGATTTATAGTTTGACATTATCACTTTGTCGTTCTTGTTTCACGCTGTTACCTGTGTCTTTTTGGAAACACTACTGCAGGCCTCATCCTTAGCTTACATATCTATATTATGATTTGTTTTGTTAGCAAATCAAACCGACAAAAGGTAAAAAAGCGTGTCTGCCAACAGAAACAGAGCTATACTATGCACGTATTTTATATTATTTATACTAATTGTAACCTTAGCATGTCTAAGGTTACATAACTTCAATGAGCTGCAGAGTGATCGAACCTAAGAAAAAGGTAAAGTCCTAAAGAATCACATTTTCTACAAAACAAATAGCATTATGCAAATACATATTTAAGCATACTAATGTATGATACCACATACAATATTTTACTTTACCTAGCTTTAATAATTTCCGAAGGGCCTCATTCATTTACTGATCCTGTGTGTCCTCGACAGGTTGAAACTCTTTCGTCTGTGTCATAGCCCACTGCAAAAATTATTTTAACATTTCGGATAAATCTTTATATGTAAATTTGTACATAAAAGAGAATAATTCAGCAATTACACAAAAATATGCTTAAGAATGCTTAAGTTACTTAAATGTGAGTTTTTAATAATTGTCAAGAAACTCAAAGTTTGGTTGAACAGCTTCAATAAAACCGAGGCTGCTGGGGGCTTTCCCTTTCATCAGTTTAAACAACTATTGCCTTTGACGGCATCAAAGGCAAATTGCTTCTTCAGAAGGAATATGGATTTTGTTATGTATTTGCTTGTAGCAGTACTCGTTATAGCTAGCATTTTATAATAAACGTGAAAACACTGCATTAAATAAGTAAATTAATGTTTGCGAATATTTTATTTTAAAGTGACCTTGTCATTTTGCCAAGACACAAACTAAAAGAGACCCATGAGTGTCAGCCTCCAACCTGTCAACCTTTTGTGTGACATTGTGATTGTTATTCTTAAACATTATTTTATCCAGAATCCCAGCAAACATTTTATATCGGTCCGATGTCGGGCCGATATACCTTTCTACATCAGGCCGACATCGGCTTTCATGTCGGTCCGACATCGGATGTGCAACACGGCTCGATGTTGGACCGATGTCGGCTGCATATCAAAAAACCATATCGGTCCGATGTCGAGCCGCCTTGCA
>Ga0224511_10002333_pt1 | contig 12695 bp, 5 predicted proteins | sample SF_May12_sed_USG_2_FD_169988 | JGI IMG/M metagenome (GOLD analysis project Ga0224511, IMG submission 169988) | Sediment microbial communities from San Francisco Bay, California, United States - SF_May12_sed_USGS_8_1 | ecosystem: Environmental > Aquatic > Marine > Sediment | place: USA... | reverse complement strand
TTTGATTAAAATGCTGTCGCTACAGACTAGGATATAGACAATGGCAATATACTAGTTTTGCATTTATTTCTTTATATACAGCTTGACGCAACACATATACACTGAAATGTAGTATGTTTATTGTTGTGTTCCCTTGAAGAGTTCCGGTTTCATAATGTAAGTAAAGTTGTTCAAGTTGCAACGAAAGCCGCAGGAACTGCTTTTGGATCTTGGATGACTTCGTACCGCCTAACATACGTCGAAGACTGTGTTTGTTTCAACGACCTTGTAGACGAGACTGGATTAAAAATAGTAAATAACGTTTATTGGACGGAATAGTTGTTTAATTTCAGTGTTAACAAAATCAATGTAATACTGAATGTATAGTATTTATGGCTGTGATTTTACTTTGAAAATCGACATGGTCCTATAAAACAAAATTCCATAAAATAAATTATAAGTAATGTTATGTCATAGTTTTATTATAGATATGTTTACATTTTATGTATGATTACAGACGTTCCCTGCGAACTTAAAGGGGGGCACACTGGTTTCAAACCTACTGCCCACCCCGGTCAGGACTCAATGTCTCAGACTTTACCCTCTAACCTGGCAAGTATGGCCAGACGTACAGATTGAAGTATACGGTTGTCCATTCGTATAGAAACATCACCGGGATTAACCACATTTCAAATGCCGAGGGCTGCATTGCCTGTGATTTTAGCCCTTTAGTAGATAAAAAAAATACTGAGTTATGTGCTTTAACAAAATAAACTGTGTCTCTTCCTAGAATGATTTTAACTAAAGATATTTAAATTTATTGTATTTTGTCTGTTTGAAAATAGACTTTGTCTACAAGTATTTATTTTGACACAATATCTGAAATTCCGAAGAATTACAATACATGTATAACACAAATATGCCTGAATGATGTTCATGTACTGTTACAAATATAAACAAACGCAATTTGTTTGAATAGCTCAATAAATGAAACTATAAAGGAAGCACAACATCATTATTAATCTGCTGTGTCTGTGTTACTGTTCCTGCTTATTTTTCACGTCTCCTTGTCGAAGGTTCTCATAAGGATGTTCCAGTTACACGGTCGAACAGATATTAGCTATGTCTGTCCAAACCTGCTAGCTATGCAAATGGATCGGTAAAATAAAAGAGATTGTGTTTTCAACTTCTGACATGGTCCCTTTTTATAAGATTATTAAAATAGCATTAATTATGTCCACGATCATTCTCCCTCTTGTACTTTTAATACTTAAACACCTAACCCAAACCTATTAAGCATTTGTATAGCCATGTTTTCCGTTAACTGAACTAACATATTCAATTCATGAATAAAAGCAAAACTTACTTAGTTTGCTGTCATTGTTTAATAATGAAATGTCATATTATGTTAATTCAATGTCTAGCGAGAAGTGACATTCTAACCTAAATTAACAAATTTCATTAGTACATATGTGCGACTTTGTGGACTTCTTTTAAAACCATTTACTGAGTCTACCATGCCAGTGTTTATTAAAGAAATGTCATATTATGCTTATTTAATGTCTGAGTAAAATAGACAGTCTATCCCTAAGTGTACTTTACTATATGTATTATGCTTATATCTGGGTTCCCATTGTATTCTTATATACTTAAAAATAAAACATGAGTTTGGTAAACTTTCATAATGGACTCCAAAAGACTTCGATTGAAATATTGTGTTTCATAATAAATATTAATTTGTTAATGTGTACCACATTTGAAGCGAATGGACACAAGATACATAACTTACTATTAAATTATGAAGCGACTACTGTGAACAGTAAATTTTGTGTAACAAGGCAATAAGCAACAATACCTAAATTCGACCTGGGGGATGGTTTTATAAGTTCCCACAAATGTTTGTTCATGAATGAGATTTTCAAATGTCTCTTCCTTATCTTAACACTGTGTGTAATTGTATTATAAATGTAATGCAAAACGTTAGTTAATCTAGAAATTAAATGATGCCATTAGTAACGATCTACATTCAGGCGATTGTGATGTTCGATAACATTTATTATGTCGTAGCGTCAGTGTTTGTTTGTTTGTATGGTTGATGGTAAGTAGTATAAACAGCGATACAGTTCTACAACGGCAATCAATCGTTCTTGCAACGGTTACTGTGTTTACTATCACTAGCATCTGTACCACACACACGACTGAATATGAAGAAGGCGTATTATGAAACAACAACAGTTAAATGTGTTAATGCAAAATATGTAGAGAAATGCACAAAGCATTCTATGTATGATAACAGCTGGATCATGTACAAAACGTAGTTAATGTGAGTTTAAAAAGATATGCACTATCTAAGGACACACACTTGTGATTAAATAAATCAAACTAAGCGAGGTAGACTAGACTTCTTGTGCTTTAGGGATTCGCCTTTTTTACACGTACACTGGTTTTACTATATCTTTTAACATTAGGTACAATGCGTAAACAAACTATAAATTGTCCGGCTCGCAGGTGGGTTTTCGTTTACAATTGAATAACAGGGAATGTAATACGGTAGAAACAGAGATTACGCTGAGCTCTCCAGGGCTCTGAATGGAGATTTCAGGCCGTTTTAACACTGATTAGGTCATATATAGTCGTTCGACTTAGGCTAGCAAATACCGGTTGCCTAAGTCCGCGCAAGTAGGTGATAGCTGGTATATTTACATCAGAGATGGAGAGTGAATGGTTGTAGAAGTATTTTAATGACAAACACACATATGTTATCGATCACCGGTTCACGACAAGATACACATTTCTGGGAAAATGGTAAATTCTAAAGAAAGCAGAGCCTGTATTGGAATACTAACAGTCTCAATTTATTAAAGCTGATCATCAATGGTAAATGAAAGATGCCACACCACTAACGCCACCTAGCGCATAAGCGGAACACTTCTTTTTTGTCATATGTAAACAAAATAAAAACACGCTCCTAAAGGATCAGAAAAATATAACCTCACGATACTGTAGTACAGAGCGATATTTTACTGCCACCACACAGTCACTAAACACCTGACGTAGTAACTTAAATTATGTGAGACAAAACGGAAAGACAACAAAAAGCATAACTTGCATGGTGAAAAAAGCAGCCTTGGTTATATTGATGCTGTTCAACAACTGTTATGAAAGATGCCAACCAACTGACGCCCCACCCTAGCGCATGAGCGAAACTCTTATTTTCAATTGCAAACAACATACAATAAAAATAAGTACAGAGATACATTGAACAAAGACTGCAAAACACCGATTGAACAAATCCGCGCAAGTACTGTAAAAAGAGTTAACGTAGAATGGCTATAGAATAATATTTATAAAAAGCTGAAAGATCAGTGATTCACAAAAACATAAATACAACATGTCACTATTTGCCTTCACTATTACAACTACTTTATCATTATTAGTACAAATAACGTCAAACTAAACCAAAAAGTGTCAGATTTATGAACATACAAAGACGATGTGATTGCACATATTAATAGGAAGGCAATTTGTGTATGTACACCAGCATTTGCCGTAATTGATTGTATGCAAGTCTGTATGTGGACTTAGTAAATGTACATTTGTAACAGAGTCACCACAACAACTCAAAAATTGTTTAACTATAATTAAACATAATAAATGTAACAAGTTGTAACTTCATACCATAAGTAAATTACAATAGTCAATGTTATAATAACCTCCAGTCTGTAAAATATCAAAACGCAAATGTCAGAAGAACAAATCTAGGTTGTATTCGTTATTTTTCGTTTGTTTATGACTTGAACATGTCTCGGCGCATGTCGGTGGATTCAGCTGTGTTCATTGTTTGTTTATCTGCGAATATTACCTTAATTTTTAAATAGATTGTTATTTGTAAATGTGTAAAATCACTTTACGTATTACGCATTCCTATATACATGTATGCTTTAAAAGGACATGAACACTGAGTATTAAGCGTTACTCAAACCTTACATTTACGTGAATATGACAATAACGTTATTCCCGAATGAGTGTTTGACGGTTTTGTAAGTCGAACCCTTATTGCTAAATGTTTGTACAACAAAAATAAATATAAGATGTTGCGTGTCTTAAAAACTTTTATTCATGACAATTTGTTGTAGCAATTGTGTGCCATGATAATGTGTCTTTTTATGTGTAGCATTTTCGGTCATATTTCATGTCTAATAAGCTCTAAAATAAGAGCCCCCAGATTGTGTTACATGCCTTTTATGAAAGGTTATTAGTTCAAACGACACTTTATTTTAGTTCGAAAACACGAACTGAAAAGTAATATGCGATCTCAATGGTCTAACATATAACGTAGTGTTTAGTTTTCAGGAGTGAATACGTTAACAAACACACTGACTGAATTATCAGGACTGAGTTTGGTTGGTGTGTACCTTTCAAATTGGACGAAATGTGATATGAACTTTAATCTTAGGCCAAGGTGCATATGTCATAATGTTTTTAATTATCTTAGCTATAGCAAACAGTGTTGTACACACATTAAGTGCAGATTAAACTAAAACATGCTATGCCTCCTGGGGATGTTTCCTGTCTCTCCGTCAACCATAATTAAAAAAACTGACATTTACAAGATAGTAATTTTGAAAGTGTATGCGGGGTATGCACTGGTATAGAGGTAAAATGCTTTTCTTTATTATAATTGCTGCTACACCGGGTAATCATTGCACGTATCGTGTTTATCATAAACATATAATAAAAGACGTATAAATTTAGCGCTTCTATTTCTTACTTTATTATAATATATGATTGATTTATGTGAAAAATAAAATACATATTGTGTCAGGTTTATTATTTGAAGTCTGTATTTATATATAACGTGCATTTGTTTAATGATATATTATCAACATTATGAATTCAGTGTGAGGCAAATATTGCAAAAAATAGATAAATATTTTATAACTACATGTATGTATAATTCTTTAAATTGAGACACTAATTAATTCCTTAAGCATATATATACCTTATCCTACAGTGCTTATGAGTTTCGATTTTTAGTTCACCTGAGCACGAAGTGCTCAGTGAGCTTTTGTGATCATTCAATGTCCGGCGTCCGTCGTCCGTCCGTGCGTGCGTGCGTCAACAATTTCTTTAAACAACATCTCTGAAACCGCTTATTGGATTTTGACCAAACTTCACAGGAATGATCCCCGGGTGGTCCAGTTCCAGTTGGTTGCATAAGTAGGTCACGGGGTCAAAAAATAGTTTTCAAAATGCAATTTTCAAAAATCTTCTTGTCTGAAACAACAAGGCCCAGAGCTTTCATATGTGGTAAATAGCATCATCTAGAGGTCCTCTACCAAAGTTGTTCAAATTATGCTCCTGGGGTCAAAATTGACCCCGCCCCGGTGGTCACAATTTTATATTGATTTATATAACTTAAAGGAAAACTTCAACGACATTTTCTCTTGAACCACTAATGGAAATTTGACTAAACTTAATAGGAATGATCCCTGGGTGGTCCTCTATCAAAGTTGTTCAAACCGTTCCAGTTGGTTGCATAAGTAGGTCACGGGGTCAAAATGCAATTTTCAAAAATCTTCTTGTCTGAAACAACAAGGCCCAGAGCTTTCATATGTGGTAAATAGCATCATCTAGAGGTCCTCTACCAAAGTTGTTCAAATTATGCCCCTGGGGTCAAAACTGACCCCGCCCCGGTGGTCACAATTTTACATTGATTTATATAACTTAAAGGAAAACTTCAACGACATTTTCTCTTGAACCACTTATGGGAATTTGACCAAACTTAATAGGAATGATCCCTGGGTGGTCCCCTATCAAAGTTGTTCAAACTGTTCCAGTTGGTTGCATAAGTAGGTCACGGGGTCAATAAATAGGTTTTAAAATGAAACATTAAAACATATTATTGTCTGAAACAACAAGGCCCAGAGCTTTCATATGTGGTAAATAGCATCATCTAGAGGTCCTCTACCAAAGTTGTTCAAATTATGCCCCTGGGGTCAAAATTGACTCCGCCCCGGGGGTCACAATTTTACATTAATTTATATAAGGAAAACTTCAAACGACATCTTCTCTTGAACCACTAATGGGAATTTGACCAAACTTAAAGGAATGATCCCTGGGTGGTCCCCTATCAAAGTTGTTCAAACTGTTTCAGTTGGTCGCATAAGTAGGTCACGGGGGCAATAAATAGGTTTTAAAATGAAACTTTTAAAAATCCATTTTTCTGAAACAACAAGGCCCAGAGCTTTCATAAGTGGTAAATAGCATCATCTAGAGGTCCTCTACCAAAGTTGTTCAAATTATGCCCCTGGGGTCAAAATTGACTCCGCCCCGGGGGTCACAATTTTACATTGATTTATATAAGGAAAACTTCAAACGACATCTTCTCTTGAACCACTAATGGGAATTTGACCAAACTTAAAAGGAATGATCCCTGGGTGGTCCCCTATCAAAGTTGTTCAAACTGTTCCAGTTGGTCGCATAAGTAGGTCACGGGGTCAATAAATAGGTTTTAAAATGAAACTTTTAAAAATCCTTTTTTCTGAAACAACAAGGCCCAGAGCTTTCATATGTGGTAAATAGCATCATCTAGAGGTCCTCTACCAAAGTTGTTCAAATTATGCCCCTGGGTTCAAAATTGACCCCGCCCCGGGGGTCACAATTTTACATTAATTTATATAGGGAAAACTTCACCGACATCTTCTATTGAACCGCTAATGGGAATTTGACCAAACTTCACAGGAAAGATCCCTGGGTGGTCCCCTATCAAAGTTGTTCAAAACAAATTATGCCCCTGGGATTCTCTATTATTGGCTCCACTGTGACCTTTGACCTTTTCCTCAGGTGAGCGACCCAGGGCCCTCTGGGCCCTCTTGTTTGTAATGCGACCTTTGAATTAGAATACTGGAATCCTAAGTGTAGATTTTTACAATCAACCACAGTATATTTCGTTGCAAAACGTAACATTATACTAAGCATAAAAGATCATATAATCCAGAAACGCTAACAGAAAATAATAAAACTCTTATCATTTAACGTTTACTTGCATATTGAATAAAAATTATGTGTATGTACATTTAGTGTTCTAAATGTTATTCGTTTTCTATTGTGCGTATGTGCGTACCGAGACTGGTGAAATACTCGAAGCTAACACTCGCATGTCTTGAAATAAAGGTAGGTTTAACGTTCATAAATCCATTTAATGTCCAAATTACAACACATAATGTAACCAGGACGAAAGGTCAAACTCAGGACGCCTCGGTTGATATCACTGGTTTCGGGTAAACACTTCCTTCACCCACCATGAGATGCTATTTACATATCAACTTTTTTGACAAGTATAAGAATTTTTTTATATCGGTTATATTGAAGCTGTTCATCAGTGGTAATAAAATATGGCGCAACACTGATTTCGGAGTAACATTTAAATATAACTACACAATGGTGTAGTACGGGGCGACATTTTATTTCCGCCACACAGGCACTAAACACCAGCTGTAGTAAGTAAAAGAAAACGAATGAAAGGGAAAGCCTCAGGAAGCACAGCCTGCATGGAAAAATAGCAGTCTCGGTTTTATTGAAGCTGTTTATCAGTAATAATAAAGGATGTCAGTTATAAAACCTTTGTCTAATTCTAGCATCTTGTACGTATGCCTATGTCAGGACGTCCTTGCGAGTTAATTAGTGCCAATGTTTGATTGAAGAAATACACATACAACAATTCTTAAAAAAACTCCATGTTAAGTTAAATGCATAATTATCCAGAACATAATCCAGATACACACGTCTTCGCTTGACAAAAAGAGTATACCAGTAATGCATGGTCTATATATTTATGTATACCCAACAGAACATTAACTAATTATACTGTTAATTAACAACGCGAACATTGGATGCGACAAAGTTGTTGTAGTACTGCCATTGTCAGTTTGCATTTACTGTGTTCATAAAGGAATTCGTATTGTAACTTGAAGCATATATCTTGAATGCATTCGTACAGTCTATGAATTCTAGCGTCATATTAACTTTGTTAAGCAGACCACTCTACTAACAAAAAAGGGTTTCCCTACGGTCGGTTATTAGACAAAAGCTCTTTTTGTGTGCATTGTACTTGAGAATGTTTGTATGATAGTTTTATTTTAATAAAAAGTCTAATCTTATTTCCGAAAGTCGTTTGTAAGTAGATCATGATGAGTTTAATATTGTTAGTATAGGATTTGATTTCACCCGGAAATGCGTGCGTAGTCTTAGTCACTTCAGCTTTTATTTCAATGTTAGTTTCGTCTCTTAGTTAACATATTGAGTAGGGTATGATACACATACATGATACTGCTATATACATTTCGTGTTGTCTGTATCTAAATATTTCGTATAAAGTTTCCTACTAATATGTAACATTAATATGTTTTGTCATAGATTAACAATGTAAAACTTACTGAGTTTCATGTTAAAGCTTACACATGAAATGCCATATTATGCTGATTCAGTGTCTAGGAAGAAGCGACAGTCTTACTTGAATGTACTTAAGTACATGTGTGCTGGTTTATGGACTTGTTTTTGTTTAAACGAAATATGGTAGTACAGTTAATGGGCAGCAAGAGATAACGATCACAAATCTATATTTAAGTGATTCATTTGGTTTATTTATTTCTGAAAATTAACAAGTTAAAATGTTTGATGCATTGTACATAGCAACATTCGCAAGCACGGGGCATTTTGCAAACGTCCAGATCCACACTTCACCCACGTTTGTTCTTATATGTGCATATATATGTGCATATCTATGCTCAATATGATAGACTCGATAGCAAGGCAACTATTAATATTGTTGTAAACAGATAGGCAGCATGTCGATACATTAAATAGATTTACATTTACCTGTTTGTTTGTTTGTTTGGTCTGTCTTATATTTTAACGGTAAATTCTTCTTAAAGCGGTTTCGCGTTCACTTGTACTGACCTATTTAATCCCCAAGTACAAAATTTCTTATTTTAGTAAGCTTTAAGAGACATCGGAACATGACAAAGGTCAATATCTGGTACCAATCGCTTCAGAGAAGACTGCCACTTCAGTGGGGCTCGAATCTTTAACCCATGCATTCGCAGTACAGTGTACCTCGAACTGGACGGCTTTCCAATGTTGAAATGTTAACTGTTTTCGTTTTACATAAAAACACGCCCGAAAACAACAGGACTTACTAGCCAAATGGATAAATATCAGATAAATATTATGCAAACCATGGATGTCTTTAATCGTAAAGGACATATTACAACCGTTTGTAACGTTATTACCTACAAAACCTCCTATGCTTTTGTATGGTATAGTCTGTAGCAATTATGTAAAAACAACTAGTTTTAATCATAAAATACAATATATAAATCACAAAATAGCAATAAATGTTTCTCTGTAAAAAAGTGTTATTTCCTTAATATAACTATCGATTAATTGTGTGCCATTTTGTCATGATGCCCTTAAACTTGACCTGTCTACATGTTTTCATTGAACATCTCTTTAATTTGTATTTTATCTTTTTACTTTCCAACATCAATGTTTCCATTGATTTTAACGTAATATTTTTTTCCTTTCAGCTTCAAGTCATTGCGTTGAATGCTGCTTTGTATGTGGAAAACTTTGATACTGACAACTGACCTACTTGATTGAGAGGCTGAGTGACCATAGCAATCGTTTTATGACAAAAGAAACCACACTACACAAGTTATGTTACATTTGTACCGACCTATGATTAACAAAAACATAAACACACGAAACATATCATCCTTATGTATTTGATAGCATAAAACTATATCATTATTAATAAAACAACTAAAAACAACACAGTATTGAGGTAGTTCTAGATGAATTTACAATTATACCTTAGATAAGTTAGTATACATGGGTTTAAAAGGTCATTTACTATAAGGACATGTACTGTTGCTGAATTAAATAAAATGTTGACGAGGAAGACTACAGCATGTGCATAGCGGTTTTGGGTTTAGTATTTCGCCATTTCTTTTATTTGTTCACCTGTCTCAACTAGTGTTTTGTCTGGATACTTATCGATTCTAAAATACTATATTAACATATTAAAATTTGTGAAGACATGCTTGTCGTTAATGTCAAAATCTTTGAAAATAAATCATACACAAACACTGTTTACTACATTTCACGAGATAGGTGGTATGAAGTAAAACAAACGTAAATATATCAGACTTGCATGTGTTTGTTTTCACAATCAACATAAAACAATAGTGTATTTAAAACAGAGCTTAAGAAAACTACATTCCAGGGATTTGAATGGGGATTTCACGGCGTTTTAACACTGATAAGGCCGTATATCGGTGATCTACTAAGGCTAAGAAATACCGATTAAACAAATACGTGACAATAAGTGACTACGTGAATCAAAGGTGAAGCGCGAGCGGCCGTATAAATACTTTCATAAAACAAGCGCAATTGCCATGTTATGTAACCAAAGAGTGATTGACCATACAATAAGAGTTAGGAATACAAATAATATTATATCATTAATAGTGCAATAACTTGTAATAAATAGTGCACTGGAGGTACATGATTTGCCTATAACTGATGCCTATAACTGATCATAGGGTTTGTTTTCACATTGCTATTAAACAGAAATATCGGAGTACTGAACTTAACACGACGATAGTATAGTACATAATAGGGTACGGTTAATTGTGTCTGTGTGCACAACATCATTTGCACTAATGGCTGTAAGCGCGTCTGTTCATAGATGTGAAATGTTAAAGATCATCCAAAAAGACTGAGGCATGGTTTCACCATGACTAAGATGACATCACGCAATGTTATAATACCATACATAAATAAAAGTAATTATATGTTATAATAATCTTTAGATAGTGTCATATCAAAACGCAAATGCCACGTGAACATAACTTAGTTTAATTATCGGATAATTGTGTTTGGTTTTACTTCGAACATTGATCGGCGCACGTCTGTGGAATCATTAATGTTCATAGTTTGTTTACAGCAACAATAGATCGAAAGAAAGAAAGCGTCAATGATAACAATGTCACATTGTGCACGGTTGCGTGGTTCAAATGTGCGTTTGTTGTTTTTATTGGTATATGTGCAAGAGCACACTTGCAATAGTACACGAACACTGGGAATTGCCAGTTAATAAAACGTTCAGTTTACTTGAGAGCGTGTTCACAATGCCCGGCACCAAAACACCTGACCTTTAATCCTACCTTCCCACAAAAACAAAAAATGTTTTCCATGGAAGTTAAGGACCTTATTATATTACCCTTACTCCAAGCAATCTGTAAAGACAAAATGAAGGGCCTGCTATGTTAACTAGTCTTGCTGAGAGCATTTATATTCCAAAATATACCACCTTTTCGCCAAAAATGTAACATATTTGATATGATGTAAATGTAGCTAAAAAGAAAATGATGTATTCTTCTTTTGATTATGTAGAACATTATATATACAGTTTACATATTGCTTCTAGATTCTGAGGGTGTATGACATGGTGTCCATTTTAAACCATGACAGCTTGATCAGACAGTTTTCTTTAATAAAACTAAATACAAAAAAAGATGCAAAATTTACCCCACATTTCGGCTATCTTCCATTTAGCTGATACAATTACATAAAACAATTCTACAATGTAGCTGAAATACTAGGTGGTTAATCGAAAAAGGTGTAAATAGAAGTAACATGTCATTTAAAGTTAGAAATTTGTTGTTGTGGTCTTTTATATTTCGATATTTTTTTTCCGTCCCACAAAGTTTGTCTGTACACATAACCAGTTCCTCTTTTCATCGTAAAACTAATGTAATGTCGTTATAATTGTGACTAAGACCCAACCAGAGGTAATAAGTAAAATTATGCAATTGAAATGAAGTTCTCGACATTTGATTTGTATGTGTGTTTCAAACAATTCAAACAGGGTTGCTGTCGAGATAAATAATATTAACACTTATGAACAAATCGATATACATATAAAAAGAAAAATGTTTGCCCAAGACCAATGATGTCAGCCGAGGCGTCGTGCGGTCGACTCCCCGTTCCGGCATAATGTGTGGTAATTTAGACATTAAATGGATGTTATGAACGTAAACTTTACCGCTATTTTAAGAACGGCGAGTGTCGGTTTCGAGCATTTTATTTCAAAATGATTACACTTTGGTTAGCTTTTTCAAGACTAGTGATACTCTTACAGAACGTCAGGTTAGCTTACTAACCGGCATGACAAGACACAGCCTGTGTAGATAACGTCGCTAATCTTAATCATACAACTACATCAGTCTCGAAAAGCACGTTATCGCTGTCAATCTTTAAATATACATGTAATGCCTTGTCAGTATACCGATATTACGATATAATGTGTTTTTAAATGCATGTCTCGAAATCTGTACAACTACGTGTACGTACATGTGGAATTTTAATACAGTAAACTCCGCTTATAACGGCTCCGCTTATAAGAAACTATCGGTTATAAGGAACTGATTTTCATTCCCCGATCTTTACCCTTCTTTATTCTGTGTAAAAAAGATGGATATAGCGGATCCGGTTATAAGGAACTATCGCTTAGAACGAACTCATTTTCCGGTCCCAATGCTTATAAATCAATGCAAATTCGTCTGCTTAGTGGGAACACACTTTTGGTCAAGTTCGCACCTCGCCGTTTGATTACCCGATAATTGAGGATCACCTCAATATTCCGACAG
>Ga0224511_10002332_pt1 | contig 12695 bp, 6 predicted proteins | sample SF_May12_sed_USG_2_FD_169988 | JGI IMG/M metagenome (GOLD analysis project Ga0224511, IMG submission 169988) | Sediment microbial communities from San Francisco Bay, California, United States - SF_May12_sed_USGS_8_1 | ecosystem: Environmental > Aquatic > Marine > Sediment | place: USA... | reverse complement strand
GCAGCCGTACCACAATTCATGATCTTGTTAGGCGTTTTAGGCATACAGGTGATGTTCACGATCGTCCAAGGTCGGGTAGACCAAGAGCAACTAGCCAAAATGACGATCGCGCCATTTGTCCTATTGCACTTACGTAACAGGTTCATACCCGCGACGTTGACTGCACCGGCGTATAACGTCTGTGCTCAGACAATTCGCAATCGGTTGCGCACACAAAGGCGCCCAATTAGAGCGCGACGTCCATATACTGGTGGTATACTCACGTTACGCCATCGCCGCGCCCGCCTTGGATGCGCACGTGCGCACCGCAACTGGCGTCGACGAGACAGGAACACTGTCTTGTTTTCGGACGAGTCACGGTTTAATCTAAGCCATGCCGATGGCCGTGTACGCGTTTATCGTCGTAAAGGTGAACGGTTCGCTCCAGTGTGTGTAAGACAACATGACCGTTTTAGCGGGGGGTGTTATGGTTTGCGGCGGGACAGAAAATCAGGCTTATTGTTCTGTGTGGCAACTTAAACGCCCAGAGATACATCAACAATGTCCTAAACGCAGAAGCTATTCCTTTCTTGAGGATAAATGCTCCAGCTGTTTTTCAACATGACAATGCCCGTCCTCACACTGCAAGAATTACACGCGCTCACTTGGCAGCATCCAACGTCAACGTCATGCAATGGCCAGCAATGTCTCCAGATATGAATCCGATTGAGCATATCTGGGACATGCTTGGCAGAAACGTTCGCAGTATACATGCTCCACAAAATATCCAGCAGTTGACAAATGCCTTGATCATTGAATTGGACAACCTTCCCAATAGGCTCGTACAACGTTACGTCAATTCGATGCGTCGACGGGTATATATACTGATTAGAGCAAACGGTGGACATAACAGATATTGATTTCAAAAACAGAATACTCAAACATGATTCAAATGCAAATGAAATGGTCGGCTTCCGTCATAAAATGTTTCAATGTCACCAATTAAAAACTGATAAATTTAATTTTGACCCCTATGAATGAAAAAAACAGTATTTAAACAAATTCAAAACATAACCAATAAAAACAAAATGCTATCTGTGTTGGATGTGCATGTCTTTAAGATGTCCAACAATCATTTCCAGATTCGGATATCTGGTTACTGAAAAAAAGAAAAAACATACACTGTAAGCAGTGATATTTTTTCGTTTCAAAACAATGGGATAAAAATAAGCACATGTTGGAAAACAATGGGTTTTTTAAGAAAACAATGTTTTTTTAAAAGCAATGTTTTTTGGAAACGACTTCACACATGATTTATTTTAATTATAAAACATTTTATCAAAATAAAAACATGTTATACATAAACTTTCTTTTCATAACACAATCCCTTATAGAAGTCACATTCTTATAGGCCATGTTATTCAAGAAGTTTGATAAATTCTCCTCTGTTTTGCACTTCTCCAGTCTGAAATTACTTCTTTTAAATGTCGAAAATCATTGCGTGTTTTAGCGCACATATTTTGAATTTGTGCGTTTTTCCCCAGAAATGTGCGTGAAAAACGCATAACGCAGACCAAAAATTATCACTGACAGTAAGGTTTCTTTTTGGCTGAGTATATTATTAACCTCAAAGCTTATCACCTCGTTTAAACAAAACGACCATCGTTCCAATAAATCAACCAGGTTATATTTATTTGTCGTGACTTGTCACAAATACACACACACACATGAGATACAACAAGAATGTCCTTCAATGCCATCGACTTAAGTCAGCACACTCGAGCAAGTGGACACCTAATTATGTTCTCGCATTCTACCGAAAGGGCTGTCAGTTCATATTTAAGGTGTTACTGGATTGACACATTCAAGCGCTGCCTAATTCGTCCTTAGTGACAGACACTGTCTATGAATGCACTTGCTGCATGTCAATATAAATTGAAGAGATGTTCAACGCAAACTTGATGAAGACCAAGCAAACAGGGTCAAGTTTTAGGGCGTCATTTCAGAATGGCCCACAAAAGGCCTACACAACAAGAAACTCAGATACGATGCAACAGACGTAAAATATACACTGTGTTTGTGTGTTTTTAAAGAGAATAACATTTAAATGCGGGAGCTGTTTTAAAACCGCTGTATAAGATGTGTGCAGTGAAATGTATAGGGCAAAATAAATATAATAGGGATGCAAAAGATTACTGTTTTCATTTACCGGTTAACCGATCGCATTTACCGGTAAATTACCGGTTCACCGATTGGCAACAAAAATAATTTCATGACGAATGTTAACGGTACATGTTATAGTATGGCAATGGTAACCCCACCCAGTCTATTTAACATGCACATTTATTTTTAACGTCTGTATAACGTTTGTAAGTTATATTTTCATAATTAATTGTATTTGATAATGAAATAAATATATCAGTAAGCGTTTGAAATGAAAGCTAAGAATGGTTTCCAATTGCTTTAAATACTTGATAACATAAACTTGGGAGTGAGGTGTTAAAATTGTAAAAAAAACCATCAAAACCAATCTCCCTTTAATCTCAAAACAATTTTTTCGCGAGTACTTTCGCGAGTAAAACAAACAATAGCATCAATTAAATTCTTAATTGGTATCGGCAAACAAGGCAGACGAACTGTCGAAATTCAAAGTCGGTCTGTTTTACAACCGTTTTATTATGTGTTAATCAAAACAATGGCGTTAATGACACTTGCCAAATCAACAAACGCGTAGGACAATTGATCTCATGGAAAATTGATCCAATGCCATTTTTGACATGGGTGGACTTTTGGTCCCATACAGTTTTGCCAGACTGGACTTTTGGTCCCATCCTATTTTTGACAAAGTAGACAATTAGTCCCATCTCAGTTTGACAGTTGTGGATAAAGGTCCTATCTCACTCATTGCATTATTAGGTGAATAATATAATATATTATCACTTCATCCAAACTGTCATAAGTAGGCACTTAATCGTGTTTAGCACCACTGTAAGTTAGACTGTCTTATTATAAATTGACACTAAATGTTACAAGGACACCTTATCCAGATGGCTACAATTAAATTGAGTGGTTTTGTGAAAGTGTCTTTGGTTAGGATTTTTCAAGCTGATAAATTGGTTGAATTATCTTATAGTCCTCCTTGTCAGAAAATGGATGGGACCAAATGTCCAGTCTGGCAAAACTAAATGGGACCAAACGTCCAGTCTGGCAAAAATGGCATGGGATCAAAAGTCCATAAAGTTTTGTATGGCTCCCACGCGCCCTGTGTACAAGCATGTCACGTGTATTGATCGCTATTCGCGGTCTATCGTCATGAGGCTCATAACGATTAATAACTTACAGAAAAGGGATCATAAAGTGTTCACACTACAGTTTTTTTCTGTTCACAGGAATGATACTGGGAACCAGGAAGAAAGGACGCCAGGTTGATACAACTTGATAACAAAAGATGGACTTCTAGCAGACAGTGTTATTTAATTGAACGGATGTTCGCTTTCTCTGGTGGGAAATAATGGACAATTCTGCGAGATTATTTCCACGCCGATTGTCATCTGGACGCTAAAGTGACAATTCATAAACATGTGTATACGCGTTTTTCTATCAATGTCTCTCAAGGAAGTTCCTACTTGGCTGAGAACATTTTCTATTATGTTCGACTGATCAGATTGCAATCTTAAAATATATCAAACATACTGTTTCGCGGAACGCAGTTGCACACAACGGTTGATTGCAAACATCTATTAGCTTCAAACACACGGACTTCGTTGAGATTATTTCATTTGTTTGAATGGTATACAATTTTTATATACATACATGTGTCAACAAAAATACGGAGCGATAACATGGTTGCTTCATCTTAAACTAAAAGTATTAGCGTGAAAGTAGGATGTCAAACCGTTGTTTTGTCAAACATGGAGCATATGTTACCTAAGCCGTTGATTATTGTATAAAGAAGTAATTTGTGATGCTAATAAAGGGTTGTTCTAAACAAAATAGATTCACAGTAACACATTAAATTCACTAGCTGCACTGATGACGATTAGTCAGCAAATCATTCTATTTAACTGAAAAAAAATGAAACCTGAAAGTAATTTACTTCTTATATGTTTGGATGTTGCTTGTTTTAGATAAAATATATTTAAAAATCGTAACTTTGTTGTACCTAAGAATTATGTCATCAATTAATGTTCCCCGTGACAAACGCAGTTGATTTTTCTACCTTACTTCTACTTTGTGGACGTCATAATCAGTCATAGTTAAACGGAAATTTCATAGGTTATCCGTACAAGCTTAATTGTGGCATGTTAGATCAGGTGCTCGTTTTGTAACTCTCGTTCTGTCCAGTGCGCGGTGTCTTCCAGACTCGGAACCAAACATTTGTTTTTCCACATGTTTCTTTGTCCTGCACATATTTTGTTTAATATACGCTTGTTATGACACAATAGTGTTAATGTCCATTAAAAACACAACATTTTGAAACACAATTACTGTAATTTATATCTTAAATCTCACACGCTGCAATATTTAATGATTGATATTTGTCTTTGTGGCATTAGGGACTAAGTTATTCACATCGTTGATGGAACATACCTGACTTTCAATGGGTTTAATTGTTTTCTCGTACATTGTATATGAATCGAGTAATTATATCGCCTCAATATTTGTTAAAGCAAAACGTCTATTGGTCGTATGACTTTGTGCTCTGCGGTATGGGTATCCATGGTGTGGCATCCTTCATACCTGTTTATGAACAACTTCAACAAACAAATAAGAGTCATGTAAATAAATATGTATAAGGAAAGTTGTATCGGTGCATATTGTACACAAACATAAATAATCGTTTGTGCCAGACATTTTATAGATTGAGTTAAAACTGTAATATATATACACGTACATGCTATTCATCGATTATATATTGAGATTAGCAAATTACTAATATCCAATACATCTTATCTCCCTTAGAATGTTTTATTATATGGATGCTTAGAAGATAAACATGGCTTTGTTTGATTGTTTGATTGTCTTAATGACGCTCACCAACACTGGTTAATTTATATCACGACACTCACAAGCGTCTGGGTGCATCAGTACTTAATCTAGCCTCTTTACTCCGTAAGCGACTACCTGGTTCCCAACATGCGCCCGCTGGGTTAGACAATTGAACAATACTCTTTGAATTAGAACAAAAGTTATGTATAGATCTTCTCGAAATAAAGGCGTTTCAGTGTAAAGATGTTCTAAATGTTTCTTTCTAGCATGACAGTTTCATTTCGACAGGAAATTTCCAATTGTCAGACTGCTTCCAAGTCCGGCACTTTTCCTGGCACAAGATTTGATATTATTAGAAGACACCGCACCTGTACAATGGTAATTGGTTTTTCCCAATAGGTATGTAAACATAAAATGCCATAAAACTACAAATGAAAATTACTTTTTTGTCAAGTTCATAGTTTCCAAAATAGTCATGCAATAAAATGCAATGCTGTAAAGCCTGTAGCGTTTTAGATACATTTCATTTGCATTTCAACTGTGTCGTCCCTGCCTTTTCTATATACTACTTAATAGAAATTTAAACTATTTTCATTCTTAAATACCTATAAAAATACTAGACTGATTTTTATTTTGGGTATGAGCTGATAATCGAACACACGCCTCAAATAACAAACGTGGTGGTACATCAAGACTACAAAGACTACAAGATATGACGTTCGCTTAACCAATAGTCCAATGTCACAAGACACAGAACAACCCTAACTTTCTCTACACAATACTCGCTGGACCATTTTCAAAATTTTGTTATCACGAGTCAATTGTTTGACATAAAGTCGTATTAAATAACACGATAAGGTTATAATCTGTTAAAAAAACACGGTACGACTACTATACTAAATTGATAGTTGATGATTTTCTCACGAAAATTAAGATGACTGTGTCATTCAAATTGACTAAATATTGGTCGGTTAACGCATCAAATAGATTATTTTCAGACGGAATGGTTTTTGTGGTAATCGTAAAAGAAGATTTATCAGAACATTTCGTTTAACTTATTACTGTTATGTTTTGAATACCTTCGCATGATGAAACTAACATGATTGTGAAATGACTAGAATAGTGTGTTAGTATTAATTATTGCTATTCCAAGCATTCTAAATATTCGAGTTATATTTTTATGTCTAGTGCTAAAAGAATCAGTTATTTTAAAAATAACAACACTTTTTTGTTTTCATATTTGTCCGCTCGCTAAAACGTCCGGGTAGTTGCTGAAGGACTTAATAAGCAAAAATTGTATGACATCGCGTATATTTATAGAATTACGTAACAAACTCCGCTAACCGATTATATTACATTGTTTTGGATATCTAGTTTATAACGATAACTTGTGAAAAAGACTATTAACACAGACTTGATTCAATTAGATGTGATTTACAGAACTCAACTCCTACATGCTACGATTTTCAACAAATAAACTACATTTCGAAATGAACATTATAATAATACACAGGTACATGTACAATAGTAATATTCTGCACATACTTTAAGTAAGTGTATCCTAATAACAATTAATATTTGTTCTGCACATTCTTCAAATTGACAATATCGCGCGAAGGAGCTTAAATGTATTTCTGACCCCATATCAGTTTAATCAGTGTACCGGAAGACATCATTTCCCCAAGCAAACCTTGTAATTGCAAACGTCCTATTCATTATTAAGGAGTATGCATGACACACATTGTTATGTGTTGGATAAAAAGGCTACACATTCGCGGTTCAATGATTGCATGATTACAGCACCTGCCAGTGGATAATTGGCGCACAGTGCTGCAACAGGGATGTTGTTTCACTAGATGAAATGTGGCATTATCGGATTCTGTTGAATGACACAACAAAGTATAATATAAAATATGCGTGTATTTACAAAATCCCGACAACAAAGACGAACTGTGCTAGTTTGAGTACTACAAATATAACATTATCAGCCGCATGCCGATCAGGCAACAGGTATTGACCCCCTTATTTTGGCATACACTCGTGATTGCTAAGCAGCAGTGTGGGCAATACTGAGAAATTACAAAATTATAGTATCTTAACGTAAAACTATTATGAATTAAAGCACTTTAACCTTTGATACTGGCATACTTAGGAGTTCATTACAATCATTATACAGGAAATAAAGGAAACCATCACTTCAGTGAACAAGTATTGTTTATATCCTCCCTCAGTATAGTATCTCAGTGTACAACTACACACAGTATACTGGAATATCTTGTATCTGTACTGAAAGGTTGTCCATGGTTACCATGGTTTAAACAGTATTATGTCGAGAAAGAACAGTCAACAACTTAATAAGTTGGAAGTTTTATTTTATGTTGCTCTATTTTTTCTATAAATTGAAGAGATGTTCAAAGAAAGCATGTTTTAAACAATGTAGATCTGTCAAGTTTCAGAGCACCATGACAAAAAAGCCAGTATATAAAACACAAACAGAACATCCCAAAAAAACATTGAACACCGCAACATACATTTAGAATAAACGTTGTTGTTAAAGATAGTTATACTCTTGTTTATCAAATACTAAATTGTCAATGGTCGCCTTGTGTAAGCCCATGCTTACGTTTCTATTTAGATTAATTAGTAGGTTTTAAACGTATAGGCTTTCATGGCAGAGCTAAATATTTTATCAGTACATATTGTGCTTATTTAGTTGACGTATTTCACAAATGTTGCCTTACTATTTCATTATGTTGGCGTTTAAAAATCTAAGTATATGTTCATTTATTTTAAGAGTAGTTGATGAAAAGATCGTCAATATCCACCACAATATAATGCTTGTTTTAATAAACGTGACGCTCCGTCACCCCACACCACATTGTTATTGTACTTTCCAGCCCTATTTTTCAAGACAATCTCTAATTCCAGTCATTATCCACACATTTCCAGATTTCCCTCCTTATCAGCAGCTGAAATATCTGTAATTAGATCATCTCAATTATCTGTCTTTGTAATTAGTCAATATAACTGAATTAAATAAAACCGCTACTCATTTACTTCGTTTTTATGCGGGACCAGCGTTTTTTATTTACCGTATGTGTCCCCATGTTTGCTCACAAACACTTCTACATCTTTATATAACTTTTGTATTTAATCGTATTGAAAAGGGTGTAAAACATATCATGTGTGTAAAATTACTCCAAGCTAATTATTTAACATTTAACAGACATTTGGGTTGCTTTAAGTGATACGACTGAGGAAATCCATTGCTAGCGTGGTAAGGCATTTACTCTTGTTAAAGTGTTATTCCTGGCTAAATTCATGTAAATAAATTGTCAAAACACCTAAATAATATAAAATGTATAATCTAACAAGTATTGACAAAGTTTTTCAAATTAGAAACGCTTTCTCTAACATTTCTGGTCATTCTAAAAAGGCATTTTCTTATTTGACTGGGTTAGTCAAATAAGGTTTATACTTTTAGGGAAGCTATTCGATTATAACGGTCGGATCAGATTTCAAATGAGCAATACCTACAAGTGTAACAGTTCAACTCAATGCGTTTCTAAAAATAGCATTCCCGAATGTTTCCGTAAACGAATGAGTTAACTCCGTTTGAAACCGATCGATCCTGAGAGCTTTTACAAATGGCTGGCATTAACAATATTTGCGAATGTATATCCAGTTACATCCCAGTGTTTCGATGAAATAAGATTAAAATCGTATTGCCGTTTATCATTAATGAGGATATACATTGTACTTATTATTCAGGTGAAACTTAATGATAACTAAGGTGTACGGTAAAAGGCTCTCGTTCAACGGTAATAAAACTTTAACATACGACGTCTGATTTGTGGACGGCTGCAGTTGTTGTTCTAAAATAGTTAGTCAGTTACTTTTAAAATAAATACTAATAAATAATATTAAATTTAAAGTAGCATATAAATGGTAACCTGAAGCGTGTCTCAGTAAAATATGGCAACATTCACATCAAGATCTATGTAGGTAAACACACAGTGGCAGGATTGTCGCATCATTTTAATAAAAGTGTAACATAATGTCCATATGAATATTAAACAAAGTCAAATAAATATATCACACACGTTGTCCGGTTATTCCAAGGGTTACAAGGAATATTGTCTAACTTAAAAATACCCTGTATTATTGTTGACAATTGCACGCTGAAACACCAGGGATGTTTTTGACACAAATTAACAATGTGCATGTCCTATTAAAACATTCTAAAAATATGTGCGCAAAATGCAAGGGACTCGCCTAATCATACAGACATCATATCATTTGTCAATTTATAAATTGTTTATCTACCTACACATTCACTTATAGTGTAATTGAAACTGCAAACACTCAAACCTCTGCAAGATTTTGGTAGGTCTTAAATATATCAAATATGATATGTAATGAAATAAATATACATTAAATGCAACATACACCCCTTGAGTACATAATGATTTTTAACTTTAGCTGATAATTTAAAAAATAGTTTGTCTATGTATGACTTTGTGTAATTAGTGTAAAGCCCATCCTAAAACAAACTTTGTTCATAACCCAGACTGGTTGGCCAGAATTGCGGCAATGAGCCCATCCATGAACTGCGCCAATTTGACACCGTCATTTGCGAATATGTATGCCTTGTAGATTGCACTTACACTGCTGGAAGTGTATGCTTCAGGCATGCCAACTGCTGTAGAATCAGAATCGCTTAATTTAGCGCGTAGCGTCAGTGTAACTGAACATGACGCACTAAGCAATCGGGTTTCAAATTGTTCGAGTTGAAAAACGAGTGCGTCATTCGTGACGTCTTTTCTAATGTCCGATGAGGTCAAAAGATTGCTGACCATAGCGGGGATCTCGAGCAGAAGAGGATGGATCATCTGCAGTGTTTGGACATCCTGAGAAAACGCACGTATCATGATAAATCACAGTGAACTATTAAAAAAGAGATGTGCATATGGGCTGATGTAACAAATTGCAGTGTTGACATGTTGTAACATAAATATTAAAAAATGATCAATAAAATATTACTAGATCTAGATCTATTTTAAACGTCACTTTTCTAAAGCTTATATAGGCTAAGTCTACAAACTTTTTCATTTTCCAAAATGCCAAATAGCAATTAATGGATCGAAACGCCCATATCGGTGACAAATTTGAACAGCGATAACATTAACTTTAACGTAATTTACCAAATAACAAATAATCAATGTGGTAAAGTCAGAGTGTTAATTGTGTAGTGCGTAAAATGATTGTGACGTTGTGAATTATTATGTATATGCTTGTTTTAGGCTAATAGAACAATTCCAAACAACCAAGATTAAGAAACCCAATTGGTAATATTGAATCTCTTACGTTTTCCGCTGCGCTGGCGAGGACGTCGTCAGTAAGGACGAGGTTGCTGGCGTCCATGTAGTGCTGGCCGTCCAGATATCGTGCCATGAAGGAGCTGATCTTCCCGGCTTTAAGCTGTACATATGTACAATAAACATTGTAATACATGGGAACACAGTAATAATATATACACATCTCATGCGTCATTTAACTAATTTGTCATAGTTTATAAGGTCCAATACATCCATAAAATGTATATGAAAACGTATTGGGAGGAAAATCTCCCTTTTGCATAGAAAACTTGTTGTTAATGAATGAAAGACATTCCCAACGCAAGTATGTTTAAATCATAACCACTCGCTACATGTATACACATTATGAATTTAAATGGTTAATAATTAAACTGATGAAAGGAAAAGCCATACTTCGCTCAAGCATTAGATCCGCATTCCTTTTACAAGTATTCTTATTCTTAATAACAGGGGGGCATGAAGTAGTTTTCTGCAACCGCAACGTCGACACATTTGGTTGAAAAGATAGCATATGGACTTTAACTGCAGACGAGTGTGAAATCGGATTGCATGATAAGACAACTTGCAAGGAACACGTAACAGACGATACCTGGTATCGGCCAAATTGGAGTTTTAAAGATCACAACTAAAATAAGTCAAGACTTTGGCCAAATAAATCTGTCAGTACTTACAAGGTTTTTAATTGTTGTTGCGTGTTGACGTATGTAATCAGCGCGCGCGGCGAGGTCTGCAAGCTTCTGGGGATACGATGCAGGTTCAATAGGCGCTTGGTCTATCACCAGGAAGCAGGAGTTGTCTGCCTCCCCTGAACGCTTGTTTCGTGGCAACGCGGCACCATGACCGAACAAGCAGGCAAGGGTCATGACATTCACTACGATTCCTGCAACACGGACTCGTGATTATACCAGTCGTTTATTACAGTAGCAAGTTTCTTTTTCTCCCAAGTTTATGTGAAACTTCTCTTGTTTTAGTTACTATTAAGAATTATTCTACTTAATTTTAAAATATTTGTATGTTGTACCCCGGAGAAGATTCCCTTGTGTAATTCGCGTTTCAGTTTGATTTCAGTTTGAAAAATGTTTAATTTTTAAATGTTTTTGCCTAAACCTGTGAGCTTTTCATGTTTAACATAGTTTTTACACTAACAGTTTTGATATTAAAATTTTAATACCTAAGAGCATTTGCAAATGCATTGTGTGTTTCTAGTCCATTGTATAATATGTTATTATATCGAATATATTTGTTTTCGACTGGATTCGAAAATGCATAAATGCCTACTTTTATATTATATATAGTATAACTTCGGAAGTTAATATGGATACAAATAGCACTTACGTAAAGTTTTATTTAGGATAATGATAGACTAAGGATTTTTACCACGATTTCATAATCTCTTCCATATTGGCACATCGAAATTGTCCACTACTGTCTGAGAAGACTATGTGCGATCAAAGTGGTGGTGTTTATTGGGCACGATCAAGTCAAATCCCCTCTTCACTTCTGTTTACATGTGTTTACAATATGTAGTGGTATGATAAGTGTACATCCGTAAACCCTTTGGAGATGCATACATGTTGCGACATGGCGATATTGATGTTTACGGTTCGTTCAATTTTAAACAAATATAGATCTACCCCATGGATAACATGATATTTCCAGTGATTATTAATAGTGAACTAACGCTTTCACATAATTATTTATATACACATGCATGCGGTTTGCCTTACCCGTTACTAACGTAAATATGCAACACAAGTTCATTTATGTCTCTCGCTCGGTGCGATGTACTGGATTCGAACATTTGATGAGACAAAATAACCAAAGTATGAAACTAGTACTAGTAAAACATGAAGCTTTGTTATTTGAATATAACATTTAAATGTCTATATTTTCATGCGACACTTTTCTTTGCTTTTGCAAATTTGCTAAATTCAGCATGTATGCTAAGCTATTTCTTTTTATATTTTTTAATTATTTAATCCATCAGTGTATAAACTGCATAAAAAGCAACTGCACATTTAGCATATATTTATTTTATCAATCGGTTAATGCTTCGTCTCTCTGTAAGTTATCAAATATAAATGGAAAAAAAACTTGTTTTTAAATAAGTTTAAATTAGTAAAATACATGTTTGTTTTTTTCTTCTTTCATAATTTATTGTATCAAGTCAGTTTACATCAAAAGCATTTGACATACATTTTAACAATAATAAAAATAGTATATAGTGCGGTATGCTATGTAATAAAACCAGCTCCCGTAGGATTTTTGTGCTAAAATTGATTTTTTTGCAGTTTTGGCTTTAGTAGGGACCAGACTGTCAGAAAATGATGGGGTTCAAATTTTCAGACC
>Ga0224511_10002331_pt1 | contig 12696 bp, 4 predicted proteins | sample SF_May12_sed_USG_2_FD_169988 | JGI IMG/M metagenome (GOLD analysis project Ga0224511, IMG submission 169988) | Sediment microbial communities from San Francisco Bay, California, United States - SF_May12_sed_USGS_8_1 | ecosystem: Environmental > Aquatic > Marine > Sediment | place: USA... | reverse complement strand
ATAAGTTGCTATAATAAAGGCATTAACTAGGAAACAGCAAATGAGGATTTTACGAATAATTGTCGATGTTATGTGTCTCTAGATAATTTTACCAATGTATGTTTGACTAAATATGACAGATATTGTTTTCACATTAAAATTCGTTTGTGTGTATAAAAATACAGAGTAAAAAGACGTTTCAATCATAATGAATGTTAAAGTTATGACGTTACATCATACATTATACATTATAGGTATACTATATGCATCTGTTTTTCTAACCACAGCCTTGTATCAGTGTTCAGGTAGACGGACTTATCTGGACCCTACACTGGTTCTGTTTCAGCGGAAAGCCTAGCAGAGCTGAGGACGTCTACAAACAAACACCTGGATGACATCACAAGACACGCCGGGAGTCTACAAGAAGGCCTCCGCCGACAAGCCGAGGACATCAAAGTTGAACTGAGACGGCCGCAAGCATTGGTGTTTGACGAAGAAGAAAAACTCGGTGGGTCATTGTGTTCCACTGTATTCTCTTTGGCCTTTTGCGAAAGCGTTCAAATAGTTTTTTCAGAGCTAAAATGTTAGCATTCTGGTAAGATGTCAGGTTTACTTGGCATGTAATAATCACAGATCCCCGATACACGCATTTGATTACTGTTGGTGGTCTAACGCTGACAAAGTACATGTACACAATATTAATATTGTGATTGTCGTAACCATGGTCAACTTGGTCACAAGCTATAAACATCAGTAATTTGTGTTAAGTTGGAATATACATTTGAAACGTAGTTAAATATACATATATTAGAAGAACACATCTATTTCTTATCAGTCAAGTCTCTGAATCTGAATAACGTCAAACGCGAACAAATGGTTTGACTTTAACATTCTGGTCATCGGAATAATCGCTTGTAGTTTTTCAAATTCACAATCCTTTTTGCAAACTTCAGCTGTCCAAAGGTTATATGAGGAAATCACTCAACTGACAACACTTGAGTTATCAATACCATTGCAATATTCAGCGAAATATTTAAGACCTCATAACGATTCTGTGATTTGTATTCAATCTCCACAAAAATGGTAATTCCATAGCGCTTTGAAAGGAAAATTACTACGTACACTTTCTACCAATTCAATTTTAGTTTCTATCGTTGAGGTATTTAATGTACATGTATGTATTGTATTGTTTGCAAACCTTAAACGGCGACTGGCTGAATGGTACCAGAAGGAGTACAACAACATGCCGTTTATTCCTTCAATGCAGGAGTATGAGGTCCCAATGAGACAGCTGTATGTGGCCCCAAAGATAGTTGAGAAAGACGATAAAAACAACAGTGAAGTAAGAATAAAAACGTTTACTGATTTCCTTATGAAAGATGGGTGTCTTTGTAAAAACATATTTATAGTGGGTGAGCCCGGTACGGGTAAATCCACTTTCACCCAAAACCTTGCCCTGCAGTGGAGTGAACTTCAGTTGCAATCTGTGTTAGTGGCAGGAGATACTGTGGGAGAGTGTGACGACGATTTTCAAGACAAGAACACACTAAACCTGATTGACATTTTATTTTATGTCAGTTTACGAGATGCGAATGATCTTTGTAGCTATGTTGATATAGTGCGAGATCAACTACTGGTACACATATATACCTCATCTGAACTTGATATGGCTAGCAAACTTGTTCAAAGTGTGCTAGAATGCCCGACCTCTTGTATTTTGTCCGATGGCCTTGACGAGTGGAGTCACCCGGAGCAGGGACGATGCTCTTGTCCTGCTAATATGAAAGGTAGGACACCAGTCATTTGTCAACCACATTCGGCTATTACTATAACAACTTCTCGTCCCTGGCGAATGACGCAATGCCCGCCTAAGGAATCCAATGTTGAAAAACGCATATACATCGAAGGAACTGGAAGTGTGAACAGGCTTGGGGAAAAGGTAGTAAATATTCTAAACGAAGGATCAGAAAACCACGTAATGTTTTCAGAAATAGAGGATTACGTACAGGAAAAAGATGTATCACACTTACTGACCATTCCAATTCTTCTTTTGCAAATTGTTTGTCTGTTTTTTGATGGCAAGGAGGTTTCCAACTCACAAAGTAAGATATATGCAAGCATATTTGATATGATTATGGGTCGACAACTACAAAGAAACACTGAAAATCAAGGTAGTTTTCTTCCAAAACTTCGACTATTTGCGGACAAGAGCAATGTGTTACGATACTGGACATATTTTATTGAAATTGCAAAGTTAGCATTTGAACAACTGTTCCCGCAACGGGGACATTCATCTGTTGAATTTAATAGCAAAACATGCCACTTCGATGACGAGGTAAAACGGTTTGCCCTGAAGTATGCACTTTTATCTGAAAGAAAGTCAAAGACTTTGAGTTCTCGTTCATCGACTCTTTCTTTTATTCACAAATCATTCCAGGAATTTCTAGCAGCAGTGCATATGGGTCTACATGAAGAACTTTTTGAAATGGTTGTTGAGCCCCGATATTCAGTTCATACATTTGATTATGACGTATTTCAGTCTTATATCAGTGACATCTCACAAGTATTTGTTTTTATGTGTGGTTTAAATATAAACATGGCAGAAAAGATGTCAGAATGTATGAACACACATGTGAAAATTGGAAATGAGATGATCGATTCCCGTCATTTGTTTTATGCAGGACGTGCACACACTCTAACCCATTTAATAAAACAAGGTGTAATTGAAGCTGATAGAAACGGATTTGAGAACTTTCGTCCCCATTTATACAACATTGACAGCTGTATGCGCACAAATCAAGATAATGAAATATTTAACAGATTACTGGAAATAAACAAAACTCGGGTTCTCAGTGTTAATGTACATTACAAGTTTAAAAGACACAACAATGTTCTTTTGCGTTATCCGTCGTTGACAAGCTATATGTGTCTTCAACGACTAGAACTAAGCACCTTTTTTAAACACAGTAGTGTCACCGTGTCAATTGGACAAGAAGACAAAGAACTGCAGCTTCCTGCATCAATCACAAGCATTGACTTTGACAATGTCAGTGTGTCAGGTGGAGTTTTACTGGAGAACTGTACAGGACTTGAGAGGCTTTCATTGAAACACACCTACCTTAAAGACAACATGCTGAAACTTCCAGCATCAATCACACACATTCATCTTGATCACGTCACTGTGTCAGGAGGAGGCTCACTGAAGAACTGTAGAAGGCTTAAGGATCTAAAATTGAGTCACAGCGACCTAGGAGACCACAAATGGCAGCTTCCAGCATCAATTACCGGCATTGATCTTGTCCATATCACTGTGCGTGGGGGAGTCTCACTGAAGAAATGTACAATGCTTGACGAGCTTACATGGAAACACGTCGATATAGGAGACCACAATCTGCAGCCTCCAGCATCAATCACCAGCATTGAGTTTGACCATGTTACTGTACGAGGGGGAGTCTCACTTGAAAACTGTACAATGCTTAAATGGCTTATATTAAAACAAGTCAACATAGGAGACCACAATCTGCAGCTTCCAGCATCAATCACCAGCATTGAGCTTGACCACGTTACTGTACGAGCGGGAGTCTCACTAGAGATCTGTACAAGGCTTAAATGGCTTATATTAAAACAAGTCAACATAGGAGACCACAATCTGCAGCTTCCAGCATCAATCACCAGCATTGAGCTTGACCACGTTACTGTACGAGCGGGAGTCTCACTAGAGATCTGTACAATGCTTGAGAAGCTTATATGGAAACATGTCGAAATAGGAGACCACAAACTGCAGCCTCCAGCATCAATCACCAGCATTGAGTTTGACCATGATACTGTACGAGGGGGAGTCTCACTTGAAAACTGTACAAGGCTTAAATGGCTTATATTGAAACAAGTCAACCTAGGAGACCACAATCTACAGCTTCCAGCATCCATCACCAGCATTGAGCTTGACCACGTATCTGTACGAGCGGGAGTCTCAATGGACAACTGTACAAGGCTTGAGGAGCTTATATGGACACATGTCGACATAGGAGACCACAATCTGCAGCTTCCAGCATTAATTTCGAGCATTGATCTTGTCCATGTCACTGTGCGTGGGGGAGTCTCACTGACGAAATGTACATTGATCGAGGAGCTTTTATGGAAACACGTCGACATAGGAGACCACCCTCTGCAACTTCCAGCATCAATCACCAGAATTGAGTTTGACCATGTTACTGTGCGAGGTGGAATCTCACTAAAGAAGTGTACAAGGCTTGAGAAGCTTACATTGACACACGTCGACATAGGAGACCACAATCTGCAGCTTCCAGCATCAATCACCAACATTAACCTTAACCATATTACTCTGCGATGTGGAGTTTCACTGAACAACTGTACACGGCTTGAGATGCTTACATTTAAACACGTCGACCTTAAAGACAACACCCTCCAGCTTCCAGCATCAATCAGAATCATTCACTTTGACAATGTCATTGTGACAGGGGGCGTTTCATTCGATGATTGTAAGACCATTGTGAATCTTGAATTAAAGGATGTGAAATATGGTGACCACGACCTTGCAATACCAGATACTGTACTCTTTAAACACGTTTAAAATGTCTCTAAATAAGGAAAGTGTCAATATCTGAGATACACATTGTCTAAACATATTAATGCCATGTACTCTGAAGTCAGAATAAATTGAAGAGATGTTCTAACAAAGAATGTTGTAAACAAAGTAGATATGTCATGTTTAAGGGCACCATGACAAAATGGCCCGTACAAAAACTAACACAAGGAACGACACAAAAACTCTTACAACATCATGACGCAACAGACATTTAGACAAACTATATTTTTGTGTTTTTCAGATTTTTATTTTTTATTTTCTTTTTATTGATAATTTCTTAAACGAATTCTCCAAGAAATGTTGAGTTACCGCCTTGGTACGGTCAACGACTCTCATTGGGAGAAGTCTGTTTTTCAAAGAACTGTTGATAAACATCCTAAGTATCGAATGCTTTTTTGAAACACAAATAGTCAATTATGCTACTGACTATGTTCATAAGTGGTTATGAAACCATAAGTTGTTATGTCAGGTAACATTGATTGCAATACAGTGTTGATTGATATCAATTAAAAAAATCATTATCTATAGAAATGTCACGCACACATTACATAACTTTATGTCGGTTTATTATTAAAACAAACCTGTTTATATTGCTAGTTATGACTTGTTAAAGGAATGAATGTTGTACATGTATTATTTTGATCTATTTTTTTGCATAATATTATCCCGAACGACGCTGCAATAAATCTGCCGAAAGATAATGTCGAAGTATTCACCATTTAACTATCACATTCATCTCATCAAGGAGACTAACCTAAATTACGAAGATCGGTGCTTTAAGTCGATCATTATATTTATAGTGGTGACAAAATCGACGGAGACCTTTTGTCCGGGATTCCTTGAAGGCATCTATCAATAAAAGTGATTACTGATCGCATATATTCAACACAGAAGATGTCAATAAAACTACAGTTTTGAGGATTACTTTTTTCAAATAAAATTAAATGTATATGTCTTAAAATAATAAGATGTAATCATTTAACGGTCTACCTACAGTGTATTTGGATTGTTGATTTACCAACAATTGAATTGTTTTCCGTAAGTGTTTAATACTTGCGACAATGTTTTATGACTAGATTAACTGTGGTATGCGCTGCTTTTAATATTATTAATCATAATTATTTAGAAGATTAATTGCTGAAAAGCACTTTTGTAGTTATTTTTAAATGTTACATATTTTTAAAATCTTCAAAACCTATTATTACCTTTTAGTCACTTAAATGACCATTCGAATAACTAGTTTTCTTTCATATTAGGTGGGTGGTCCGATTAATGATTGGGGCAATCTTTGTTTTAGAAAAAATTAGTAAAAACGAAAAGAATTACAAATTGCCATATAATACAATGTTGAATAGACTAGTTAAAATGATATATATGATAAACTTTGATTATTGTTTGTAAAGCACAATAACGCAATGTGTTTATTGTTACGACTTTAGTCGTACAACTTTCACTGAGTGTGTGTGTTCCTATTTAAAGCGAGCCAATCAAAAGGCGTCATTTCTAGAACGCTCGACAACGAGAGGTAAACACGATTGACAGTTGTCTTTCAACAAAACAAAGTTGTTTTAAAGAATTACTTTTTTACGAGTATACTGCCTATTACTAGTAAGGTGTATGACTTTTTTTTATTGTGACCATGATGTCACATCATGTGACATAAAATGTTTAACACATTTTTTTATTAACGACAATGCTGCTTAGACTGTTTGGTAAACTTCCTAGTAGCATGACACTCCAGTGGCATGCAGCAATCTTAACATAAATTCCGCGCTTTAGCGCGTCGTTAATAATGTTCATAATACACTTAATTTTACACCCCCAATATGGGCTTCCTTAGGGATCCGATATGGGCACATACGATTTGCAACAGGTCAATGTAAACGACTCATATGAGCATTTTTGTATAGCCATTTTATAGGTCTTTTAAAGGTCCATCATCTGACATATTTGCATTATATGGGGCTTGACATTTGAATGGCATAAGCCCATACATACGGTTCCCATGATTTACAAGTTAACTATACTATGTGAAGTTGAACATATTCAACAAAATAATAGTTCAGAATAACATAACATAACATAACATAACATAACATAACATAACATAACATAACATAACATCACATAGGTTTTATTGTAGTTAAAGGTCTCTGGCCCGCGATACACATAACATTGTAGTTCATTATAATCAACAACTATTTACATATTAGGTGATGTATCAACAGGTGAATCGACTGCACATACTCGTGCCCATATAAGTGTGTAAGCAAAATAATGTAAATTAAAGAAAATGCATGGATAATTGTAACAATATAAGTATTAAACAAGTCAATCATAGTTTTAGAAAACATTCAATGCATATGTACATGTATGTTGTTTACATTTGAAAAATGGAGTTCCGCTCATGCGCTAGGGGGCGTCAGTGGTGTGGCATCATTCATTACTACTAATGAACAGCTTCAATAAAACCGAGGCTGCTGTTTTCTCGTGCAGGCTATGCTTCCTGAGGGCTTTTCCTTTCATTAGTTTAATAACACCCAAAGTTCGCCAGACAACAGACAGGTGATATCTTGAGAAATCAGGCGGACGAACGCCCTCACTAAGGCGTAGAAAAAAAGTTGTTTGTTTCCACTAACCCGACCGACCCTCATTTTTCATGCCGACCCTAAAGTTTTTTTTAGCTCAATTTCAGGAAAAAATCCTAATTAAACCTAATTTTAAGATTTTTTTTCAATTTATTGTAGTTTTGTTGACAATTCATCAAGATAATGGTGTTTAACTTGTTTTTTAACCAGTTAAAGTAAAAATAACAAAAATGAACATGTTTGAAATATAAAAATGAGTAACTTTCTTTGAAAAAAGAAAAAAAAGTTCACAAGAAAAAAAAAGTTATGCCGACCGACCCTACCTAATTTTTTTGGCGATGTTAGTGGAAACAAAGAACTTTTTTTTACGCCTAATGAGATATCGCTGGCGTTCCCTGGACAACCCACTAGCACGCACGGCGGAAGTTCCACGGGATCGATGACGCCACTCTTCAGACTGTTGACCTTCGTCTCATTTTCGTCAAGTGATTTCCGCATAGTCACAACGCCGGGCTCGCTCGCAGAAAACATGAAGTCCTAGTATGTATAAACTTATTATATAAAAATGTTTGTATTTCAATTTGTATACCGATAATACTTAAAGCAAGCGGTTTATCTCAAATTTGGTAAAACTATTTAGAATATAATGTAAATTTTTACACAATTAAATCTATACTTTTTAACTTTCAGATGGCATTTTATCATTTTTTTTTATAAAAAATTAACTATTATGATTATAAATTTTTTTGTTAACACAATTTTTAAATGATATATGAAGACAGACCCACGTAAAATATTTTATATAAAGTTTTGCAGTAAGCAATACGGAAGAAGGTAATTAGTAGTTTTATGACTACCTAAGTTGTTATATATCTACTTGATCATGACAATATGGCGTAGTAAGCATTGTCGCACATATTCTCAAACATGCGTTCAAAACAGGACGCTTACCGGACGCCATGCACTGATCGGAATTGGGCGGACAAAATGTTTTCCAATTACGCCACGTCGAAGCAGACTTTCGCAAAGCTTCTTTAGTGCTAGAACGACCTGCTGTAGTTGATAAACGTTGTCGCAGTCTGATATCCAGTATCGCTGCTTAAGATGCGTAAAACACAACATATGTGAGGGTGACACCCCCGTTTGGTACGCAGTATTCGTCAAGGGGGGGGTAGACGGTACCCAGTACGCTATGGGTCCGTACGCAGTACGCATAAATTCTGTTATATCGTACGCAGACATCACTTTTAAGTTTAAAAAGGTCAACTTTTCATAAAAACACACAACAAAATTGACATGCAAAGTTAAATAATAAATTTTTCGCGCGCTTGCTTCGTTTGTGGGAGGTGTAAAACTGAAAAAACCAGCAAACACATCAAAGCTAACGTTTTTAAGAAAAAGTGTACATGTGCATGCAACATTTGGTCATTTAATCCACTTTGTGTAAATGGAAACACCAAAGATGGTTCTTTCTGTTGTTAAACGGTACGCAGTACACGCGGCCAAACATGGCGGGACGCAGTACGCAAGGCCAAAATAGGGCGATACGCAGTACGCAATGGGAAGGGTGATGCCACCGTCATATGTTCCTGTTACCCAATCAACATATCAATAAACAGCAATAAAGACTATAAGAATATTTCATGTGTTCCTGGTGTGGATGGGAAAAACCATCCCGAGGGCGTAGTGCAGCAAAGGCAGTGACGAGGCTTTCCACATTAAATGTAGCATAATCATCACCAATAAAATTACATTAAAACAATATATTTCCCAGCCGTTATGTTCTCTTATCCTCACGTTCGCATGTTCGACGTTCTTAAACGTCACAATTGATGTCTCAACGTCCAAGCAACGCTAATTTGTTCTTGGTGGTTTGATACAGTTCATCATTAAGTGTTTTACTTTACACAGATGACTATGTTTTCGAAATATGTTCTATTGAAACATCATTTGTTAACTGTCCAGCCTGTTTAATGTAAATACATTGATTAACGTGCCAAACTTCGAGTTACCTTCGGTAGACAGACGTGTTGTCACATAAAGCGTGATGCTAATCTTTTAAAATACAGATGAAACAACGGCACAACGAAAGTTGCAATTAAACTTGTTCAAATCCTGTTGCAACGAAATGTATTGTCTTGCAATAGACGTCATACATGTTTGACGCCGAAAATCTACAGTAATTCAACCCTGCACGCCCACAGTTGGTTACTCCACTAGTCCGCATATAATACAGTGCATACGCCACATCAAGAACATAGCCGCATCTACAAGCGAAGAACCCCATATTGTACGCCATTGTGACGTCACTATGGGTCGCAATGGTTGTACCAAGATCCAAACATCGTGCAATGGCCATGTCCTTTGTAAGTTGATATCTAACATTGTTAATGTCACTGGCCATAAAAACGGGAAATATCTTTTGAACAACTGTCCAGCTAGGTTTATTGACAGTACGAAAGGTTCCCCATTTAAACTCGGACTGAGTAGAAAAGTGACATTCGCCGCTTAAAGCGCGATAATTCACTGACAAGCAATCGAACGGGTGAAGAGAACATTCTTTGACACACTCATTTAACGAGGTTGTTGTAATTGTGACATTTGAAGGATACGCCCAATCCTGATGCATGTATTTATCATATAATTGGTTGCCAAAGGGATGGCACAACGTTTCACCACGGTCTTCCCATCGACCATCGTCCTTACACAGGACCGAAGACACACTTACACCATATTCTGGACCATAGTCGCACGTGTAGCGTCGTCGGCTTCCTATATCCCGAAGGTTTCCGAGAATGTGTCCATATGCAAGCGAAGGAGGTTCGTCAGCACAGTAGGTGCGCACGCATTGCCCGGAAGTTGTACTGGAGCACGTAAAGCCAGATTCACAAGTTGAAGATGCACATTGAAGCACGTTCTGAAAATAGAAAAAAATCGCGTTTCGTTTAACAGCTGTAAAACAGGACAATGTTTCTGTAAACAATAAAAGTAAAATTGATCTATTGACCTTTACGTTTGACTAATGACATGGCTACAAATCCTCTGCGGCATCGATGTCACAAAATACTCGTACAATTCTACGATTCCTCAATGGTTTTGACATCGTACGGTATCTGGTAAGGTATAGGTACTACCTAAAATTTCACGGCGCCTGTACGGCGTTGTGTAGGTCATTGAGGGTAAAATGACATCGGCCCGTCATTCTTACTTTAGCAACCTGTTTTACCTATAAGGAATGATGGCGAATGTTGATATTAATGTATATATCATTGCACGTGAAATTTTGTTTTATCCGTGTGAAAACGGCCGGGCATAGTATGGTGTCGGGCTGATCTCTAACAACGCCAGCCGGGCATAACGGAATTCCCATTCTGTGTCACGGCATACATATTGTAAGTTTCTATTTTCTATAAGTAGCTTATAGTGCAAGATACTGGAGCACCCATCACACATGTAAAACCTGGTTCTTAAACGTGGCCAGTGTATAGTATTGAAACACGGACGAATTCGTTCTTGGAAGAACACGTATATATCTCCGTATAGTAATTTTAGTTTAGTGTCTCAAAGTTCTGCTTGCATGAACATTATTCCAGGGACAAATATATGTTCAACGACATGAGTCTTTCGTTGGCAAGTGTCCTGCCTCAGTCAATTGGCTATATATGTGTTACCGCGCCTATCCACCTTGAACTTGGAAATGAGCTGCAACTCCAATAATTGACAGATACAGATGTGGATGGTAACGTTAGAACTGGCACAAATGCCGAACATTTTTTAATTTAAATATGTACTGCTTGAACAAATCTGTCTACACTTAAAATATTTCATATGTAGACAGGCCATAACATGTCATTTAGCCAGGGCGGGGCTCGAACCCACGACTCCCTGCTAGTAAGTCTGGTATTCTATCAAATGAGCTGTCGAACTCATATTTTTGTGGTTAGTTCTAGACATGTCAGTGAAATCACCGTGCTATGCACACCCGGTTTAAATTCCTCCTTGAATTTCATAGACATATGAACATTACGCGGGACATCTTTCTAAAATTGCAAGCAATATACTGTTAAGTTTATGGAAAAACACATGTTTCTGTAATAATTTTAGTATTAATTATGTATTAAAATTATATAGAAGCTTACAGTATATTAGCTAATGCAATAGTCAGTAACACTTACCATTGCAAATGAATTACCGGTATTCTATTTGTATGTGTTAATGTGCTCCCATACTTCCATGTGCCTACATAGCATATACTGAGTAGGATCCATTGTTTATGTCACACATGTTCATGACGTTCTACGATATGATTATGAATGGTATCACATTACAACTTAATGGAATTTTCTATAAAACAGTATTTTTTATTTTCTCATTTCCCATGCTGAGATTTTTTTTCTCAGATTTTGGAGATGTGATTTATGAATGTATCAACTCAATATTGATAGCAAAATAAATGTTGATGCAATTTTTGAAAGTCAATATATAGGTTGACTGGTCTATGCACATAAATATTGGTATTCTGTTTATTTACCAAAACAAAAATACATACACACAAAAAGTATATATCAGTCGTGAAAAATACGTAACGGAATTAAAGAACGTATCCTTTTCGCCTTGAAATCGTTCAGTTGTAAACACATGTTAAGAAGTCCGATAAACTACTTAGACCGTAATATTGTACCCAGTTCCAGGTTTTTATTCGCACCGTAGACATTTAAACGACTACCAGTACCAGTGTACGTGTCCGATTTCAACTAATCGCAAAGTTTGTTCTAAAAGTCAAATATGATGCATTTTCTCTTACACCGTTTCCCATTGGCTGAAGTACGACTTAACATATGAGTCAAAGATAAGCCTAAACAGCTACGCCGAATAACTGTGTACGACAAATGACAACTTAGCGCTTTGTCAAGCATAAATTTTCTCGGAGACGGTTTGCTGCTCCTACCGGCGATTTGCATTGTATAGTTCGTTCACCTTGTTTTGTTCTATGATCTTAGTGAAGCACAGCCTCCTATAACGGCACACTAATTGGTAGATATATTTTCCACCATGCGTGTATTAATATGCATACACGTTTATTCGAACGAAAACATTACGGTTGTTATTTCAATATAAAAATATCGTTCTAACGAAACATGTTTTGTTTTAGTGATGTGCAAAAATGCTGCGACATATGAAACAATATTTATACTGTTACAAGCTAGTGTCGTAGAAAAGGACATTATATTCAATAAATAAAATAAATACTTACGGGAGGCCATGTCGAAGCATTAGAATGAACCATACCGCGTCTCTCTATCAAAGTAGCGGGCGTTGATACCAACCGATGTACGAAACACACCTGTGAGAGTCTGTCATACGACAGACCTGCAATTAAAACATTGTGTTAGTACTACTACTATTCATTATTATTATTATTATTATTATTATTATTATTATTATTATTATTATTATTATTATTATTATTATTATTATTATGATGATGATGATGATGATGATGATGATGATGATGATGATGAT
>Ga0224511_10002330_pt1 | contig 12697 bp, 5 predicted proteins | sample SF_May12_sed_USG_2_FD_169988 | JGI IMG/M metagenome (GOLD analysis project Ga0224511, IMG submission 169988) | Sediment microbial communities from San Francisco Bay, California, United States - SF_May12_sed_USGS_8_1 | ecosystem: Environmental > Aquatic > Marine > Sediment | place: USA... | reverse complement strand
CACGGCGCTCTAGAAGACCCCACAGCGTTGCCACAGCGTTGCCACAGCGTGCTGTCTAACACGCTGTGGAAACACCAAGCCGCGGCGTTTGTTTTGAGCCTGCTCAAAGTAAACGCCGCCGCATGGCGTTCTAGGCGATTGCACAGCGTTTACACAGCGTTTCCACAGCGTTGCTGGCGTTTGCACAGCGCGCACCTCGGCGTTCTGCATTTTTTTAAACGCTGTGGGAACGCTGTATGGACGCCACTCTGGTGTGACAGGGGTTTTACATACGGTTGGAATACTCCCACATTCTTTATTATAAAAACTAGGGTGTGGATGTGCAACTTTTTTTATCTAAACGTTCGTTAAATTACGTTTAAAGTAAGACTGTGAACTTTGTATATAACGAAGTAAAGTGAGACCCGACGAATTTCCCTCAAATGATAACAACATGACCTACCAACAGGTTTGCACGACGGCCGTCCACTCGACCACTGACCGCTGGTCTGACACTGGACTGTGCTACTCCCCGTCAGCGTATATCCAGGATCGCACGAGTAGCGCACCGTGGTCGGATACGTTGTAGAGTTGGAGTTGGTGTGACCGTGGGTAACAGATGGAGCCAGGCCACAGTCTAGTTTAAACATAACATAAATGTGGGCGTCGATATGTTCATTCGAAAAACACAAACATCGTTAATGTTTTATGCAAATGTGTGACTTAATAATTACAAAAGAGTAAAAAAGATATTCGACACGTTAACTTTTCATAATAAAGGTTGACCTACCCACGGGGTTGCATGATGGCCGTCCACTCGACCACTGACCGCTGGTCTGACACTGGACTGTGCTGCTCCCCGTCAGCGTATACCCAGCATCGCACGAGTAGCGCACCGTGGTCGGATACGTAGTTGACGTGGAGTTGGCGTGGCCGTTGGTAACAGCTGGAGTCGCCCCACAATCTAAACATGGGTATAGGGCATGTGTTTTGTTTTGCTTGATTTGAATTGTGTTTTTCAACGCCGCTATTAACAATGTGGTCATACCAAGCAGTTTATTTATCTAACGCTTCCTCAGTTAACCAATATTTGTTAATTATAATTTGTAACTTTCATTACGTCGCCTTCAACACTGATTTGGTAATATCACGGTTGTCAGTTAACCTACTTTTTTCCAGGGAATTTTATCCAACTTTAGCGTAAACAGTATTGAATACACATGCATCACCACTCAACATGGTATGTTTCCTAACGTTCTGTATGAGTTTTATATTATTTTATGAAGTTTATACTTGGTTATAAAATGGGGAACTTTCTTATTCGACAGTATAAAATTTATGGAATACAAAATGTTGCCTTAAAATTATTTCGTAAACATACCAACAGGACTGCACGACGGCCGTCTACTGGACCACTGTCCGTTGGTCTGACACTGGACCGTGCTGCTCCCCGTCAGCGTATACCCAGGATCGCACGTGTAACCAACCGTGGTAGGATACGTGGTAACGGTGGAGTTGGCGTGGCCGTGAATAACAGATGGAGCCGGGCCACAGTCTACATGTAGTTCAACACAAATGATTAGGAGCTTGCAAGAATCAGAAATATGCTTGTAAAACTAGTAGATCAAAAATAGGTGTGTTTAAATAGTTGTAATGTTAAATACAACACTCAATATTTAACACACCGACAGGACTGCAGGTTGGTCCTCCACTCGACCACTGACCGCTGGTCTGACACTGGACCGTGCTACTCCCCGCCAGTGTATATCCAGGATCGCACGTGTAGCCAACCGTGGTCGGATACGTGGTAACGGTGGAGTTGTGGGTGCTGTTTTGTACGTCCGGGGCAGCTCCACAATCTAGTTAAATTTAAATTTATTTTATTATATCTACATACTGTACGTCTAACTTTACAGAGAACGATTAATTTATTGAAACAAAATTGTGCACAGTATGTAGAGCATTTTCTGTGGCCTATATATTAAACCTTTAGGTGCAGTCTCTCTATAGCGTATGCAATGCGTATGTAAATTTTAGAAAGCGTATGCAAATTTCAGAAAAACGTCTTATACGCACAACTTTCGACCCCGCCTCTCGACTTCAGGCCTTTACAAACGTATGAGTAGCGTATTCATAACGTATGAGTAACGTACCTTTAGCGTATTAAGCGTATGTCTAGCGTATGTCTAGCGTATCCAACGTATGAGTTGCGTATGGTTAGCGTATGCGTAACGTATACTTTATACGCTCGCATACGCTGATAAATTTTTAACATGTCCAAAATAATAATTCTGTCTCTGCGTATAACACAACGTACGCCGACGTATGTCAGCGTATTCGGAAAGTACACGACGTATGCCAAGAACGTACTCCTAACGTATATCAGCATACGCTCGCATACGCTGATGCCATACGCTGTAGTGTGACTGCACTTTTACTTAGGTTTTAAGCAATGTCACAACTTGAATGTTTGTAATGATTTTGTCAACGACACTACCTGTTACTAGGGTTAATCACATGTTTTAGAAAAATTCCTGAACACGAGATTAAATGTTATTTTTCATAAGTCATGTCGTCCTTTCAACGAGGTTGAAAACTTGACAAGCGCAGTGGATAACGCCCTAGGTTTGTGAATATTTTTGCATGTGTATACCTTAAAATGTACGCATCGTCCTTGTTATCGTTAAAAAGAATATGCCAGGTACGCTGGTTTATAGACTGACCGCCGTGAATTAACCTATTCAGTGTTAAAATAGGCGTTAAATTAAACAACCAACCGCACCTTAAACATGTAACATAGAGTCGAGATTATTAGATCATATATAGCACAAAGCAGTTTCAAATAATTTAAAACATAAAAAAAATTCTTAACTAACTTATTCTGGATTAAACGCAACGCCGTCGGAAACACTTGACGTGTTATTCTTGTAAAAATACATTCTACTGCTATACATTACGCGTTCGTTTCATCGAATGCAAAAAGGGCATCATAATACTGAATACATTTGTTTCATTCGCATAACTTTTGCTGAGGCAAAACAATGAAGTCTAGTGATGATGATGAAGAACAAAATAGAGATTTTTTGGAATCATTGTCATGTAGGTTATGTTTAAAATGTTATAGAAGCGCCATTGTTTTCAACTTACCCTTCCGTTTGGTAGTTTATTTAAGGTTGTTTAATAAGCAAACAACACATTTTATGCCTCTTTTTACAACTGATTAACAACATGTTTATTAAAGATAGGTTCACATGACACGTCGATAAATCGCTAATTAAACTAGTTTAAGAAACACAGAATATAATTTGTAATTAGCGTTCATTAAAATAAACACATTATCTTACCCACTATATCACATGAAGCGTTTAACGTTGTCCATCGCCCGTTACTCTCACACACGATGATGCCGTCTCCCGTCAGGTTGTATCCCGTGTCACAGGTGTAGGTAGCCGTGGAGTTGAATATGGTGGAAGGTACATAGCCTGAACCGTTTTGTAAAGACGGTAGGGGGCCGCAGTCTGAAGATGACGCGATCATGGTGCTTCAGGTAATAGAGCGGAACAATAACTAAATTGCACGATACAATTTGCCATAGATCATTACTTTTGTAAAAGCCATGGTAATGTATACGTCTGAGATAGAAAGAAGTCATAAGATCAACACATAGAGCATGAGAAATTAGCAAACTCAGTTTTATTGAAGCTGTTCATCACTGGTAATAAAAGAAGTCAGACCGAAGAATCCCTCTAGCGTATGAACAAAACTCTGTTTTCAAACCAAAACAACATACAATTTATGAACCCAACAGACCAGAAAAAAATATAATGATATCATATAATTAATGTTGTACGTGGCATCATTTTAAAGTCGACAGACAAACACTATATGCTATTTGTAATGTAAATGAGTTGTAGCCAAAATGGCAAAACGGTAGGATTAGCCATGTGTGTGTCGAAAAACGGCAAGTGCATAATAGAAGAAGACTGTTAAATTGTTGCATTTCATCACTATTTTATCCAATATTCGATTACGTGACACATGCAGTAGATTTAGATCTCTGCTGATTTGATAAAGTCCTAAGCGCCTAGTAATGGAAGTTTTTTATTACTTATCTACATAAGCGAAATATACACTCCTCTCTTTTGTGCAAAACCTCGTTTCGTAAAGCAAAGGTCTCGTTTTGTCGAGGGCGCGGCGACGCGTGTTTAATTTCCGGTTCAGACCAAAACACTTTTTTTCTTATTTCTGATTATTTTAAATCGCCTAAAAGCGTTTCGTGATGGGTTTTTCCTAATAACAAAAGGCTGGGTTGACTTACCAGAAAAATAAAGTTCTTGCATGAAACAATATCTTTATCTGATGTACAAAGATCTCTATTCTGGTGGTTGAAATTTTTTTTAAAGAAATAAAATTTAAAACGGTACTACGATCTACTGTCTTTTTGATTGTACTCCCTGTTTTAACATTAATAAGATCAAATAAAGGTGGTTAGTCCACATAATAATCGTTGATTCAAAAATGCGTGTACTAGTCTCTCTGCAAAAGACTGACTGTTTTACACGTGTGTGATGACTCGCGACAGGGACGACTGAACCACACTAAGCACTTTGTTGTTGTTTTTGTTTTGTTGTTGTTTTTGTTGTTGTTTTTGTTGTTGTTGGTGCTGCTGCTGTTTTTGCTTTTGTCGGTATTTATGACACAAAGGCTTGCCCATTCGGTGTCAGGGCATACAGATTGTTAGTTTCTATTGTGCAAGATACTGGAGCGCTCACCACACATGACAAACCAGGTTCTTTAACGTGCCCAGTGTACAGCACTGATGGACGGAAGCATTTTTTCCTAGGAAGAACTAGTACATATCTCCTTGTAGTAATTGAATAAACATTTATATCATATATGTGTATTACACACACTACAAATGTATGTCGCCGTTTAGTATAACTGTGTCATAAATGCATTTAATTAACATTCCTTTTAACCCAAGGACACATTAACACGAAACATTTCGGACATTGATAAGAATTGACTTAAAGGAACTTCCATATACCGGACTATTATAATTCTTTGTTACAATATCACATACTCTTTCACAACAAACCCTATAAATTATAATAAACTGTCTAAAACACTTCCACGCGTGTGCCTTTGACGTCCCGAGTACGAACGTAACACACAAAATATTTTTAATATTGATTTGTGAAAACAATTGTCACAACGGTTCAAAACCGCAGTTGAGTCCGTTGAAAATGTCATTAAAAGCATCCAAAATGCTTTGTTCAAACATACAACGCCCATTTGTAATGTTTTTTTTTTCAAAAACTTAAAACGATGAACATAACGACTTTATACGTACCACTGTGTATAATTCTTACCTAAAGGTTCACAGTCCGACAACTGTTGATCCCAGGAGCTGTTGACACACTTAGCTGTGTCGTTATTCGTGATGTAGTACCCCTCGTCACACGTCGCCAGGGCCGTTGTGTCGTTGTATACTATACGACCGTTCTGCACGTGAAGCAGAGGACATGCTGGAAACCAGGTTGCATCTAATATTTGGCGATTTCTCACACATTAAGAGTAATGTAAACCGAACTGTACCGTTTTTGACATATTTAACGAATAGTGCTCTAAGTAATTAAAAAAATAACCGTCATCGACAGTCCACCTTTCCATGACCATATTGGTTTTGGTAAGATCTCCTGTGACATAAACTGCTGTCAAAGAATCTTAAGGGGGCTTCAATGGTATGAAAAAAACAAGAAGATAGTTGCACCCCTTTTAATCCATTCAGTTAGTCTAATTACAATATCGGAATTGGTTTGTACTCAAATATAAAAAAATTCTACAACACAATGTATAACATTTGATACCACCAAGTACTAATGTGTAATTCAACACGAAAATCAAGAAAAATATTTAACACCCCTAAACAAGTGATAAGTATAGGTTTTAATGTTCAACCAGGACTAAAAAAAGTAAAATTACCTGTACACAAGTGTATATCATCAAGTCCTACAAAGCCAAAGCGCGTATCGGGTGATATGAAAACAATCTAAAATGAAAATAATAAATGCAACATTATTTACGGAAACCGTGTAAAATATTTAAAGTAATTAATAAGTGAAAAAGTGTTTTGTTTCAATTATTGACCTGTACTCTAAACTTATTTTTAAGCAATGTCGGAACAAAATATTTACAGATGCAAAGATGAAATTATTATGCACAGAACATAGAAAATGTCAGTGGCATATAACAAATATACCTTAAATGTCGTAAATTGGTTTAATTTGATCAATATTGCATCGACATATCTACTGTGTTACTTACGCAGAGTTTGGAAATCACTTCTCATTTTATCAAGTCCTAAGCGACTTACATCAAAAGTTGTCTATGTAAGTTCTATTTTTACTTCGAAATGTCTTCGACGACATAGCACAGTAATTATTATTTGGCTCCTTTATCGACTAGTTCGATCTAAGCTCGAAGTCAAATACTTATTTTCTAGTTTGTTATTTGTCTTGTAGATCTACTTTTATATTGTAAGAATGTAAAATAACATTTACTTTTTAAAACATGCACAAAATTAAAATATGTGTACAAGTCAAATCTCGCATGAACTTGCTTTAAATAAAACCTTAGAGAGAAATTCATAACAAAAACAATTATTTTCTTGCGGTTATATAATGGGTCAATAATTGACCTATCGACAGCCCGCACTTCTTCCCTAGTCTACATAATATACGCATTGTTTGATTGAATACTTATTATAATGCAAAAACCATATTACTCTAATAACATATTACTGACCACTTATCGGACTACATGATGGTAATAGATATTTGCATTGAATTGATTGACAAGTGAATGCAAAAGAATGGCCCGACAAGAAATGTCCGTTAAGACGCGAGACGATTTTGGGCGGGATGTCGATAGGTCAATTGCATTAACAAGACTCGCAATTTCATTAAATATTTTAATATGTTTGCATTTTTCTAGGCCCCAGTAAAGGTGGACGTACATGTCATATGTTGAACGTGCATTTTGTTATCATGTATGCAATACCTATAGGTTGTCGTACCTTAAAAGATTCCGTCTCTTCTACAACCTGCGAAAATGCCCTCCACTCCTTAGCCCGTCCACTGTCTTGTAATATCGTCGTATGTCGTCCCGACTGTGTTACCAGTTCTACATAAATATTTGTAGCGCTGGCAGGAAAACTGTAGTAGAAACTGAAGAGGTGGTGACCGGCGGCAATAGTTGGCGTCTCAACTGTGTAGTTTGTTCCGTCGTGAATAGATGTGGCCCCGAATAATGCGTAGTATGGGTCGTCTAAAACATTATTGATCCTTTGTTTTAAATTGATTTTATAGCCTTTACTTCGAAAGTACTTTTCAGTGTTAGAACAACAGAATATCAATATATAATATTAAGGTTCCTTGAACATAATTATATTCATTAACATAGTCAAATACTAATATAATTTGTATTATAAATGATATGACTTGAAGCAAAAAAAATATAGTTTAAAGTTAAACTATCTCACGTTTTGCCCATGTCGAGATTTATTAAACAGCTGTTTATTAATTGACTGTCTAATATTAGGTATTTTCATGGTTTGTTAAACATGGGTCAATGCGAGGAATTCGTTTAAGCCACCAGAGCACGGTTTGGGCATTATCATGGGGAAAAATCGAAACTATCCCAAAAGTCTAGTTTTGAAGAAAATGTGCAAAAACCAGGACATTTCCAATATACTGTTCATTATGAGGGGAAATTATGTTCTTGTCCACGGACACAAAAATAATTTACCTGATATTACATGCATTTTTATCTTTTTAAATATGTAGTCAAGAAATGTTTCAGTGTCAGCCATTTTACATTACATTTCTTTGCTAAGACTCTTACCTGAATTACATTTTAAGATAAGTACTTTTCAGCCCATTTTTTTGTGCTCTAGCTCCTTTAAAGGCGCTATGCCTGTATCTTTTTACCATAATTGTTTACATATTACTTTTAACCATACTTTAGCAGTGAATCCTACTCCTGTAAATATAAGAAACTGCAAAATATATCCACATAATAACAAAAATATTACAGAAAAAGTCTATGTTGAAAAAGTGTGGCCTGCAAATTTGGCTTCGTTTATTTATGTGTCAATCCGTTTCGCTAAAACAGTTAAAGTTGACTCGGTTGTCCAGAGGTAAATTGTAACTCATCCGAGAGGTCCCGGGTTAAATTCTCGGTAATGGCAAGAATTGTTATGTTTGCTTTTTGTTTTCTTGTTGTGTTTTTATATTTTTGTCCAAAACATATTATTTGTCATGATTTTTGGAAATCCTTTTGCAAGGTCAATACATTTAGTATACTTAACATACTGCAGAAATTTTGACCATTTATAAGGGTATCAAATACAGTCCCTGGCATCATTAAGATATACACATAAATAAATGACAGTCATTTTTCCGAATAGGATTATTTATTTTATAATAAGTAAACTCACATGCCTAAAACTTATTTTATTTTGATTATAATACTATTATCAGAAATATTTGTAAACACAGTTTACAGAACTTCTAAAAATAAAACAATTCCCCTCACACGGAATATATTCAGTCGTTGCATTTTGTACTATTCAATAAACTATGTAGTTCTAAATATTGTTAATTTCAACAAACCCCTATAGATTAAGGTAATAGATCTAAGTAACTTCCTAAAGACTCACCAAGCGTACATATCTACTATGAGATTTATCTGCATTTAATGACGCCATGACTAATTTAACATCACTATATTATTGACAAAATAGTGAAGTGCTGATATTATATTTAGTTAATACAGATACAAAATTATCATCTTATCAAGGAAATCTTACAAATATTTTTAATCATGTCCATGTTGTAGGCAGAATAAAAATTCCCTTATGTGTTTTGTTGCATGATTGTGGAAATGATCGCATTCTTTTATCGACAATTTCTCCCGATTGAAAGTTGCAAGTCATGTAAATCAAGATATATGCATATCAAATAACATCTTACAAAATTAGTAATAATGGTGGTGTCTCGATCTTAAAAAAATGGGAAGGGGTATTTTTCGAGCATGGTTTTGGTACGAAAGAACTTGCAACGAAAGGTCAAAGCAATTACCTCCCAGAATGTCAACGTACTAAAAATATGTTAAACACCCAACAAAGCTGTTTGGAAAATATAACTGTTTTCTAGTTAAATACTACAAAATTAACCACGATGTGTGCATACGCATACATAATTTAGATTCACATTTTATATTCAAGCATCAAGTACATGAGTATTCTGGACTCAAAATATAAGCTTTCCTACTTTTATAACCAATCATCAAAAATGTGCTTGGGCTAAAATTTCCAACCTTGATTCTGTATGCATAAGTGATGTCGATTAGGTTTAATAACCGCAACCGGTATTCAATTTATGCCACAATTTTATATTATTTATTTATTTTATTTTAATACTAATCAGTAGCAATCTTTTTTTCAAATATTAACAAATATTTAATAAAATATCAAACATGTAGGCAGTTTTCAAACAATGAAGTAAAAGTGTGACAAGTAGCGTGCCAAAATTGTTTAGAATTTGGGTTTTGATTTTGCAACAATTAATCAACAACAATCATAAATCTATCTGAAAAAAGGATTTTTGCACAAGATGTGCACGTAAAGTATCTTAACCAAAATGCATTTGAAAGGTGGCTTGGTGTTATATATAATTGGGTCAGCTACAAAAAAAATGATAATTTGCTCATTTAATGTTGTGTACTCAATAAGTTGCAAGATTAACGCGACGTCTTCAGTAATTAATTAAAACAGCGTTGAACTTGTTATTATTACAGAACTGATGTTAAAATGGCATATGCTTGCTTCAATTTGTGTATTTTAGCACAAGTAAAACATCGTTACATAAACGAACGTACACAATAACCTCTCGTTCGAACTGCGTAATTACAGTTCATAACATCTTCAAATTTAATTGTTAAAGTCATTGTTAGTTTTTATCAAGTATTACAGTACATGTCAGTATTAACATATCTTTAAATGTAATAAACACCTTCCTACAACTAGAGCTCCACATGTCGGAGCATTATACGCCCGAAGGATGAGCCGTCAATAAGTTAGTGTTGAAAACTTTACTTGAGTGTAACATCTGCATTCATATGTTCATCTACTGCATGAATTCGCCGAAAGACTGAAAGTCAAAGTGATTTTCACCTTTGATCTATTGACCTTAAAATCAATATGGATCATCTATGGACCGTGGCCAACCAAGAAACCAAAAATGATATCTAATGCTTAATAGCTTTCAAGTTAATAAGCAAAGAAAGATTTTATGTTCAAGGTCTAAGTGACCTAGACTTCTGTCCTAGTTACCCAAAATTCATTACAGGTCATCTATGGTGGATGATCCACCACGTTTTAACAATTATGGTGGTCTTAATTAAGTAAAATAGGTTTCTAGTTATTGAGACACAAGAAATAGCGGTCATCTGCTGACCAGTGACCATGACAAACCTTCCTATCAAGTACTATGACTGTAACTCAGAAACTTTTCAAGATATTGAGCAGACATGGTTTTTGCATAAAATGCTACTGTGACCTTGACCTTTGACCGACTGACCTCAAATTTTGCAGGGGTCTTCTGCTGACCGTGACCAATTACAATGACTGTCACGCATAAACTTTTCAAGATATTGAGCGGACATGGGTGTTTGCATTTAATGCTACTGTGACCTTGACCTTTGACCTAGTGACATCAAGTTCTATAGGAGTCATCTACTGGCCATGGCCAATCTTCCTACCAAGTAGAATGCCTGTCACTCATAAACTTTTCAAGATATTGAGCGGTCACGGTTTTTGCATTAAATGCTACTGTGACCTTGACCTTTGACCTAGTGACATCAAAATAAATAGGGGTCATTAACTGATATGACTAATCTTCCTATTAAGTACCATGACTGTTATTCATAAACGTTTTAAGATATTGAGCGGACACGGTTTTTGCATTCAATGCTACTGTGACCTTGACGTTTGACTAAGTGACCTCAAAATTTAGAGCTGTCATCTACTGACCATGACCAATCTTCTTACCAAGTATAATGACTGTCACTCATAAACTTTTCAAAATATTGAGCGGACATGGTTATTGCATTAAATACTACTGTAACATTGACCTTTGACCTAGTGACCTCAAAATGTATAGGGGTCATCTACTGACCATAACCAGTCTTCCTACCAAGTACCATGACTGTCACTCAGAATGTTTTAAGATTTTGAGCGGACATGATGTGGCTAACAGACGGACGTACAGACGGACAGAACGACAGACGGGCGGACGCCATACTATAATGCGTCCGAAGTTTCACTTCGGTCGTATTAAAATCAAAGATCGTTTGCAATTAAGACGAATATCAGAAAATATCAGAAAATAAGATTAAACATGGTCTGGCTAATACGGTAGACCTTTAACACATTACTCAGTCAATATGCATCTTTCACCTTACTTATAACGTTTTACTAATTAACAAATAAAACATGGGCTTGAGGGCAATATGCAAGTTTACGGACTGGTTGGTCAGACTGAGGAAGGTATATGGCCCGAAGCGCAGCTAAGGGCCATATTCCTTCCGAGGTCTGACCAATCAGTCCGTAAACTTGCATATTGCCCGAAAGACCATGTTTTATTTGTTATATTATACCGAATCTTTAAATAAATCATTTTACAGCACTGAGTATCCCTTTGTTGCTGTCATTTTACTATAATTTACTTTTAAATAAAAAATTTATTTGTTTAGTGAGTGAAATATCTCAAACCCTAGTCGGATTTTTTAATTCTTCTATAAACAATGCAGCAAAAGCCATGCTCTTTTTAAATATTCAAAAATTGTTAATCAAATGAAATAGATCTATTTTATATTACTAGACAAAAATCCAGACTTTAAAATGCAACAGTTGGTGTCATTTTTCCATTCTAAAAATAGATTTCCATTCTAAAAATAGATTAGGTAATTACAGCTTAAACAGTTAGATTGGATTACCTGCCCCTGGTCAATATAAGAATTATGGACCGGGTAGCCGGTCAATATGCGATTTATGGACTGGATGAGGTCATATTAAATACAGAAGGGCGTATGCAAATGAGGTATAATATATGTATATATAAATCAGCCATGTGTGGTAAGGTATAATAATGACTGACTAGCAAGGTATATAAAATTAACCAATATATTAATGTACACGTTATCTCTTACAATTACTCACTAGTATTTTCTGCAAGTATATAATAAATTATATATATTAAACATGTAAATGAATTTATGTTTCCTACCATCACTTTCTGCACCATGCGTAAGCATAAGTATATTTCGACCAGGTGCAGGGTGGAAGAAGGTGGTTCCATTTGCGACCTCCCAGGGCGAGTTGAGGGTGTAGCCGCACGTGTCATTGTTGGTGAAGGAGCAGCCGCCCGGAGCTGGCAGGTACACCGTGTCAGATGTTGTTAAGCATCCATTTGATGTTATATCTAATTATGAACAAGAAAAAGTAAAACAGAGGCTGTTTTACAGAGACGGTCTATGTTTATGTTGAAGCTTGGTGTGATATGCAAATACATGAAGCGTTATGGAAAGTGCTGAGGGTGACACCCCCTCCCCCTTGCGTACTGCGTAGCGCTTTATTTTGGCATTGCGTACTGCG
>Ga0224511_10002328_pt1 | contig 12700 bp, 8 predicted proteins | sample SF_May12_sed_USG_2_FD_169988 | JGI IMG/M metagenome (GOLD analysis project Ga0224511, IMG submission 169988) | Sediment microbial communities from San Francisco Bay, California, United States - SF_May12_sed_USGS_8_1 | ecosystem: Environmental > Aquatic > Marine > Sediment | place: USA... | reverse complement strand
ACAATCAACATTTTTGTACTAAATACATATCATAATTTTAATACCTAAAGCTGAAAAACATTTCCTAAAACATAAGTATTTACAGTACACTCCACGCGGATTCCCCTCTTTCTTGATACATGTACATACAGTACTGTACTGTGAATAACAAGTGGATTTTGCTGATTTACGAATAGCCTTTACCTAAATGCTACATGTACGTGTACATACTGTTTGTTGTGGAAAGTAAACAAGTTTTCATGCTTAACATAATAACAATATACCGTGTTACTATTTCATGTGAACCTAAGACAGAGAGAAAGAAAATGACATGAACATTTGTATGCATGTAAATGTATATGTATATTTTACAGTGTTGTACACTAGAGCACAAAAATTGCCACGCTGAATGCAGTTTAATACTGAAATCATCGATAGCCCCCATTTTGTTTCCTCCGAGTTTCGCGGAGGAAAACCTCCGCAATTCGCGGAGTTTACATTCTGACGGTCTGTTAAATGTCCGCGGAGGAAACATTAAAAACACTCCGAGAAAAACGGACTTTGGAAAAACTGGTAAATTCTCGGCGCGGAAGATTTTCCTCGGAGTTTTGCGGAAAGTGGGGAATCCGCGTGGAATGTACTGTACGTATGGACACGGGTCAGTAAAATTTGCATAAGTATTTTGTCGCTGGAAATATAACAACATAGTTGGTTTACAACTGCCAACAATAATATTCGATCGATTGTTTACAAGCGCTTTCGGCATTCGCCGCATTGACTCGGTAGGAAGCAAATAATGGTGACGTAGTATGTCACGTGACAATTGTAAACACGCTTCGAATTTGTAGACATGCTGCGTAGTCTGATTTATGCCGTTGATGTCATCACTATCTGTGTCTTCGCAATATTAATTTATATTAAATTTTTGGTAATCCATTCCGATAATCACCATGTCTTCCCAAATATGTATCGGTAAAATACGATGCTGCGTGATCAGTCAGAATGTCAACAGAGCAGCAGTTGAAACAAATCGTTCTATGTAAACGTCTGTGTGTTACATTGAAACTATATTTTGAGAACGTCTTTATAAATAATTGGTTTGTATAAATATGTATTGATATCTGTAAAATATTAGGCTGATAAAGACGGATATAGTGACTTTAAGATCATTATACAAATATGTACATGTTTATGTAATCGAACGCGTAAGTAATCCAATTGCAGAAACATCTGCAGTTCCCCTTAGAATTATATGACTGATTGGTTCTGTGAACTATCACAATTGCCTTTCTGGAAAAGACATTGCCGGTTTACTGCACACCTGGAATAGAAGCGTTTTTCCACGTGGTGCGTTCTACGAAATATGATGGGTTCATATGAAATCAGTGATTTATATCTCGTTCAGTCATACGGTTATGGAATTTTGCAAACCAATTTCGTGATTGTGTCGTCTCATAACATTCTGTCGTTAGATTGTCAGCAAAAGGTTTGATCCACAGATTAACTACAATATTGTTATGTTAAATGCAATGTCATTTCTTGCTGGTTTGTCACATAAACATCATACTTATAAAATTCTTTCAAACTAAAAAGCTGTTATGAATCGGGATATTATTTTCCAAAAGCAATTATTATATCGAACCATAAATCAGAAAACATCAAAACAAGCAGGATTGTATAATTAACGGGCGTTAGCTTATCGCCCCTCTCATGATTTTGACTTGAAAATTCAAATGATGTAACCAAGATAAGAGCATTTCTAAAAGATTTGCAATGAATATTAATTAAACATGACGGACACCACATAGCTGGATATACTACCTTTGAGTTCGTTGAGTGTTACCTGCAGCTGCAGCATATACCGCACGTACGTCGTAAGCTCCTCATTAAGGCGACATCGAGTCACCAAAAACTAGCGGGCCGTCCACCACACTTCAGTCGCACCGATGTTCATTGTCACTCCAACTCTCATTCAGTCTCAAACTCTTCCCTTGGGGTTATACAGAGAACATATAAATGTTTTAATTAATTTCCTCAGGAGCAATTTGTTTTCATTCATATCTATCAAAACAGAGGCCGTTACACACGCAAATGTGTATCGACTTGCCACGATATATTCAACAATTACTGGCGTTATGGGCAAGAATACAGTCTACTCTCATACAAAGCTTTTAATTGTCAACAATCTACAAAGCTTCCGTGCTGGTACTTCGGGATAAGCGAGATTCATTTATTACAAAACGTATAATTGTTATGTATGTGTATGTGAATATTATCCGATGCTCATCATTGGCCTGTGTAGAATGAATGAAAACGTGAACGTACATATATTTAGTGATGCGTCATTTATTCCTCTCTAAGATGTCTGGCAAGTCAGCTATTAACTGCCAAATAAGGTCCTACGTGCTAGGAATTACGTGGTTACAAATAGCGACATTCTAATGTTCGGGAGTAAGCATTGTCTTGATTTAAAAAAAAAAATCGGGGTAATCGTGAAGTACACAAACAACTGAGATTTGACTTTGCAAGTAAATATTTTACGGCCTTCTGTAAATATCATTATGACAAGTTCCAAACTAACGACATCGGAACTGACCTTGTCTGTGGAGCTTGTTCATTTTTATATTAGATTATACAGAGACCGCGACACTGATTGGGTTATATAACGCCGGTCTATTAATTCACTTACACTTCTCTTGGGAGGTAAAGGCAACTTGGGGGTAACCAGTAATGAGTACATAAGTACTCTTACGAGAATGGTAACGCGTCTCGAAACACCGCAGTAGGATATATTTGTCTAGAACATATTTGTATAATGATTTTAAAGGGACTTCCTTTAGGTCTGGTCGTGTAACACACTTCAAAATGTACCACTAAATAAGTTTTGATACCAAAATACGTTGGTAAAAAGAACATACTGGCTTTTTTAAATTATCTTAATGTGTGTTACACAACCAGACCTCAGTGGAGTCCCTTTAAAGCTAATAAAGTAAATGTATTTCCCAATAACCTAGAATACAATGTATAATTGTGTGACAAAAATTAATACTTTTGTAAACCAATAGTTATTCATATATACTCATACACAACGGTGCCATTTAAGAGGTTGATACAAAAGGACATACATACATGTTTTCGAAATATAAAGTATACAGAATTAAACAGTAAGCTAAAAGGGCTTATAAATACAATATCTGTAATTATATTTCCGGTGAACGTACATCAAGGTTGTTTCCATTAAAGCCTGTGCATGAGCTTAGATCTGCGGTTCGCTCTTGTTGGTTAAGCGTCCTTGCAAATGATCCGAAGTATGAATAGTTTAAAGATTTGAATGGGCATGCCAAAGTTGTTCGTATACTTGTGAAAAGATTTCAAACGCTAAAAAAGTAGTCTAGCTCTAACGATGTTATAAAATAACTGGTGTATCCACAATCATATATGTTGGCACTTGACTAATATTTAACAAACTGTAAACATAAAGTTTGATACACTTTAAGCTCGGTTCACACTACGACGTTTAGACCGACGTTTGGACAAAGGTCCAGCTCCGCTACTAAAAGTTGCTAAAAGTTTATGAGCGTTGATGTTCGCCTGCGAATGTTGACGAACGTTGTGTTTGTTGAACATTTTTAACATGCAAAAACTTTGCCGACGTTTGGAAATAAAGTTGGGTGTAAGTTGTGCTCCGTTCGTAAACGTTCCTGAAAGCTGGCTTAAGTTGTACAGAGTTTGCCTTAGTAGGACTTTGTTGGCAAACGTCGACTAAGACGCTGGTGGTGGTGAACTTGACTTAACCGAACGCTTGTCCAACGGAGGCCAACGGTTACCCGACGCAATGAAGGCGATGGTAACGCAAGGGGCTAGCGTAGGAACAGCAACAGCTTGCTCCATTTATTAGACTTTTCAAACGCTGGCCAACGCTGGAACAAACGTTCATAGTGTGAACCCACCTTAATATGTAGAAAGGAGAATGTGCAAACTATTTACTGGATAATATTTAACACAATATGGTTTGTCATCCTTAACATCGTTTATAAATTGGTGAAACAAGCAACTGTGTATTTGTCTTTAGAGTTAAATATCAAAGGTGTTTATGTCCGTGGTTAGGTGGCTTTTGTCATGTTTTGCCTTTGGGATCGAGTTCAAACGCATTTGTTCCCACCAGATTCCGCTATATTTATTGCGAATAACAACAATGATAGCAAAATGTTACATTAACGTTAGACATTATTATGTTTTTTCTTTATTAATTAATGTACAATATCAAATTGTTAGAATAATATGTACCTTACCGGGATTTGATTTATTCGCAATCGATAGTCACTTTAGTCAAAATACGCAAACATTGCAACAGCCAAATTTCTTTATACAATTAGTACAGGGATAACGAGCTTAGAAATGCGCCTGCAACACTCACATCAACTGCTGGATTTTAAGTATTAAAACCAATATTTCTAATTAGATTCTTTAACGATTATCTTTTGGGAAATGGTACATATTTACAGTAACATACACTTCACCAGTTAGTGCGACGCTTTTGTTCTATAATGTTTCGCAACACAAAATGATAATGGTGGTAGTGGTAAACGAATCGCAGAAGACTTTGAAATGATTCGGATCATTGTCGCCGCCTATTATTTAACGACCATGTGTTTTATGATCAGGAAAATGGCATTCAATACAGTGCAACCTGAATTTAACGTGTTTTAGATGTTTCTAGTCTAAAGACCTTCACAAAAGGAAACGTTTTAGTCGTCCAGATTATATTGATTGGAAACAAAATGTCACGGCATTTGTTCGCGGCATGTACATGCACTTTACCAACGTTCCGCAATGCATCGATACGGCTTACATCAAAAGGAAATGCTTAAATCCCTGTAATAGACACGATCTGTCATGGATGCTAGAGAGACCAGAAACGACCGCACATCGGTATAAGATGTACATGTATCTGACCTGCCAAATCTCAGAAAATCAATTTCTTTCACCTTTTTCCATGATATTTTATGGCCAAATTAATGTAGCACTCAGTATATGTATGTTGTTTTAGTATGTTCCATAAATGCATGGCACCAACGTCAACATGACGTTACACAAGTGTTTGATTTCTTTTTTAAATACCCAATTATGAATTTTCAAACCAGGGGCAGTTGTTTTTCATGATGGACAACCATTTCATAATTATTTTATATTTATTGATCTATATAAAATGGCAACGCCATCTTATTTAAAGATTTATATTGAAAACGTGCACACATCAATCACATTGTTTACTTACAACATTACATATTAGGGCGCGTGAAGTTCATGGCTACGTCATGACTAAATAGTAGAAAGTAGTCTTTTTGCCAATGATAATTTAATTGTTATACTGAAATCGATTACCTAAATTGTCATAGTCAAATACTGATCGTTTCTTGCAATTGACCTAATTTTATTCTGGTTGACATCCTTATAAAACATGATGCGGTGTTTTTGTAGCGTTTATTCCAATGTTGACTTCGACAGAAAGTCACAACACCACAGTTAGGACAGGATAATTTCTCACATACAAGGGACCGAAATTTGTCTGATTACAAATAACATGACCCGATGTAATACAATGCAAATACTCTACAAGTCCTTCAGTAAATAGTATGTGTTTCACTTAATGGCCATGTTGAAGCAGAAAAGGTAGGCCTTAATGGCCAAAAGCAGCCCAAAAACGTTGTTTTCTCGTGTTCAAAAACTAGCAATCATATAAATATAGAAATAAAATAAGTTGAATATTGTTATGTTACCTCAAAAGTACCATTATGTGGTAATGAAACATAAAAGTCAATTTACTACTGATTAGTTTTAACAATGCGGTCGAGCAGAACTCTAAATATAATAGGAACATAGCTTTCACACTTACAGCCGTATTTAACTTTATGTATAAACGATGGACGTTTTAGAGTTAAATCAGCGGAACATCAAATGTTTGTCCAAAACAGAAAAGGTTCAAAAGTAGAATGTAAACAAAATTGTCAAAGTTTATTTATCTTTTTGGACAAACCATTTATGTTATACTTATCTTTTACCGTGACTCGCCCGACCCCCACATGAATCAACATATTTGTTCGCAATCTAAGGACTTCGGGCCATAATACAAAGTGTAAACTAGACACACATTCAACTACATGGTTGCATAATATTAAAACATTTCACGATAATCATTACAAACATATATTTAATTATGCACTGATTAGCAGAAAACAAGACAAACCAACACGTTTTTTATTGTATCAACCTTTTTAAGGATACTAGTTGATAAAATACATCAGTAGAATATGAACACTTTACAAGAAATACAGATACTGGTTTCTAGTAGAATTAAACATGGATATGAATAAAGAATACACGGACTCGCCTTCTACTGGATATAGTATGAGTCAAAAAATGTTTACAAATTGATATTGAATATCGTTTATATTTTCTTCCAAAGTGCGTAACATAGTGTTACGAATGACCTGAATGCCTTGTTGTTACATAGTCACCAGCGGGAAAGACATTGACCTGCATAATGTGGACATCGACTAGTGCCCAAATCAACTTGGCGAGGAGCTCAATGTGTTCGCCAACGCTGCCCGTTATAGGAAGTCAACCACCCATATAGGTACTGCCGTCAAAAATGCAGGAGATACTTGTATTTAATTCAATGTGTGAAGGAAAATGAAACAATCGTGATTCAGTTGATAAACACATGTTTTTTCAATAAAAACCTATTTTATGATATTTTTATGTGTTTCTTCTTTGTGAAATACTATTTTACATTTTAACATGTCCATTTTAATCATATCGTAATAAAAGTTATCTGTACAAAGAGAGCTTCTGGTCGTCTTATTTTTAATTATCAGTTTTTCTGTATGCCAAATGGGCAAATAATATCACTTCACATAGACACAGACGGTTCTGTGTGTGTCGGGATATAAACGTGTTATACAACATTAGTTAAATTATTCAAGTAAATATTATGGCATTTTAGAAGACATTGTTTATTTGTTTTCGGTTTGATATTATCTGTGAGTTGTTGTAAATGTTTTTGTTTTGTAGCAGTAAGACTGCCAGGACTGTTTTCTTTGGACGGGTATTAACTACTAAAGCTCCTGGAAGTAGCTAGCTATGCGATCACATAACCTAAAGCCCTTGTATTTTTTATATTAATTATGTGTATTAATATTATCAGATTGCAACATAATCAGTACGCATAAACGCCAGATGTTGTGTACTGAATGTACGACATCTGCATGCATGCTGTGACGTTTCGGAGTGTACACATGAGTTGTGCGCCTCGCAGCTGTTCGATACGTGCTTATTTGTCGCACTCAGCGGTCTGGGCGGGTTGGGCTTCCGCGCGAAATGCGTATACAAGGACGGCTGCTACTTCCCGGACACCAAGGCGACCAACAAGTACTATATCAGTTCCACAACCGAGGTAAAATACAAAGAAATAGTTCATGTAGGTTAACAGAGATTAATCCTTATTGTATTTCAGAAATAAAACTATTATAATTGTACGATTCATTTGCCTTGTGGTTCTTTTCGTTTTCATCTGATTTTTTGGTAAACATCAGCGGAAATTAAATTAGTTTATATGAGATGAATATGACAGAACTGGCAGATCATATAGTCTGACAAAGACGAACACATTACGCTTGTTTCGTTTGCATGTGTTTAAACATTATAACATATAGACACGCCTGTTCAACAGGGCTCTAGGAAATAAATAATAAATAAAAAAAACAGACGCTATAAATAATAACGCTTGTTCTTACGGCGTTAAGAAGGGTTTCTATGGGCTCTACTGCGTGAATAGTGTTCTACTAAATATCTGCGTTTACTATACATGAATGTTTTTATTACGTGCGCCGTCGTTTATATTGTCATTTAGCTCAGGACACACTCATATGACAAAACGCGGCTTTTGCTTTCTCCTTGTCACACATCGTCTGTCGCATCCTAGAGTAACATGGTGTAGCTCATTGCTGTTTTAATTGTAGAAAGAGATCATTAGAAAGAAACTTGGGACTTGACAGGACCACACCATTCGCATTAAAATATAGTGAATGAACGGAGGTCTTTTTTTGCAACAAACCAGAACACAACTTATATAGGTCAGTACAAAACATTTTAGAAAATATATAACAATATACAATAAAGTACAATATAATAAGAAATGGACATATTTTAAATACAAATTTTGGCTTTCCCTTAGTGTCATACAGAAAACATTTAGATTTTTTAGTTATTTTCCTAAGCAGCAATTTGTTTACATTTATATATATCAAAACAGAATCCGTAACCCGGAACACACGCAAATGAATTATGACTAGCCAGGAGTTATTCAACAATTGCTGGCGTAATGGGCCAAATAAAGTATTCTCTCATACAAAGCTTTTAATTTTCGACAATCAGCAAAGCTTCTGCACTTGTGCCCTGGGATAAGCGATATTTATTTATGACGAAAACTGATGAATTGTTATGTATGTTTATGTGAATGTTATCTGGTGCTCATCATTGGCCTGTGTAGAATGAATGAAAACGTGCACTTACATATATTTATTGATGCGTGATTGAGTCCTCTCTGATTGGAAATACGTCTGGCAAGTCAGCTATTAACTTTCGAAGAAGGTTCTTTCGTGCTAGAAATTACGTGGTTACAATAAGCTACATTCTAAGACTATGCATTGTCTTGATTCACATACTTCCGGGGTTATCGTGCAGTACACAAAAAAAACTGAAGGTTGACTTTGAAAGTTAATATTTTACAGCCATCTGTAAAGTTTATAATGATATGTTTGTGAATCACGACATCGCAATAGGTCATGTCTGTGGATATTGTTTTTTTATATTAGATTATATGGAGACTTCGACACTTACTTGGTTATATCCCGCCGGCCGGTTAATTCACTTACACTTTTCTTGGGAGGTTAAGTGAACTGGAGGTAATCTCTAAGAGTACCTGAGTACTTTTACGAGAATGGTAACACGTCTCAAAATACCGTCGTATGACATTTATTTCTAGGACATAATAATTTTATAAGTATGTATAAATATCTAGATGTTGGTGAAGAAAATGTATTTTCAACTAACCTTGATTATAATTATTTAACGACGTGCATACAATGATTATTACACTTATGCTAGAAGTCATAAGTGAAAACTATTTGTTGGGTTGTATATAACAAAATATGTTTTGTAATCGTGAACATTGTTTATAAATAGGTTAAACAAGCGACTGTGTATTCGTCTCTAGAATAAAGTAGCGTATGTGTATATGTCCGTGATGGTGTGGCATCTGTTATGTTCTTCCAATGTGATCGAGTTCAAACGCATTTGATCCCAACAGATTCCACTGTTTTAATACATGATCCGATTCATTGCGAATAGCAATAATGATAGCAAAATGTTACATTAACGTAAGAAAATATATTATTATTGTTCTTGATTAAATAAATGTCCAATATAAAATTGTTAATGTACACTTAATATGTACCTTACGGAGGTTGGATTTATTTGCAATGGATAGTCACTTTAATCAAAACAAGCAAACACTGCGAAAGCAAAATTCCTGTATGCAATTGCTATTTATTTCTATTTATTTGGTTGTTTGTGTTCGTTATTATCAATGATAACAAGTACAATAAGGTGCATTTACTGTCGAAATAATGATACACATGCTTACATTAAACTGATAAACGGAAAACCCTCGGGAAGCATAGCCTGCACGAGAAAACAGCAGCCTCGGTTTTATTGAAGCTGTTCATCAGTAGTAATGAATGCCACACCACTGACGCCCCCTAGCGCATGAGCAGAACTCCATTTTCAAATGTAAACAATATACATGTACATTCCATGATCCCTGAGGACCAGAAAAATATGACTACACAATGATGTAGTACGGGGCGACTTTTTACAGCCGCCACACAGGCACTAAAAACCAGCTGTAGTAAGTAATATTAAACTGATAAACGGAAAAGCCCTCAGGAAGCATAGCCTGCACGAGAAAACAGCAGCCTCGGTTTTATTGAAGCTGTTCATCTGTAGTAATGAATGATGCCACACCACTGACGCCCCCTAGCGCATGAGCAGAACTCCATTTTCAAATGTAAACAAAATACATGTACATTCCATTATCCCTGAGGACCAGAAAAATATGACTACACAATGATGTAAAACTTTACAGCAATCCAATACGTTTGAAACTGATCAAACGGACGGCTACATCGTGCCGTATGACGTATAATTAGAATGCGGTTTATCCATTTTTAAGTAACTTTCGATCTAGGTCTGGCCTTTAGTTTTTGCATCACAAATCTAATAATTAGGACGATTTCCAATTAAAAAAATAACTATTTGATAGAGGGGAAATGTTACGCGACGGGATGGATAACATCTGAGAAGGTAATAGAAAGGGTTTGAACACATTTAAACGAACAGGGATATATATCAAAACCCACGAGTTAAAACAAATAGACGGATAACCTTTGATCCAGGAAAAATACCATTTTCCCCTTGTATTATTACCAAGCCATATGTTGCGATTATTTGTAGTTTCATATTGGTCACTCAAAAGAATTGAAGGTTCCACCAAAGTTGTGTTTAGCCAAAACGTACGTTGTCACCGTAATTGTGTGTCTATTAAATAATTACTAATTGGTATGCTCAAATCCTTCACAGGTTGTAAAACACAAATCATGGCGTATTTATAGAGGGCCTTTTAGTTGCACTATCAATTTTTTTTATCGTATTTTGTTGAATGTAATAAATCCTTAAGGGACACGTAAATCGGTCATGATGCTCAATTGAAAAAACATCGCCGTAATTGTAGAAAGTGTCCGAAATAGAAAGATTTAATAATTATATATTGTCGCGATTAGGCAGATGTTTGCCTTCCTACCCACTTACACATCGCTTGTGGACTTGCGTCATTACGTATTTCCTGTTATTTGTCCCTTTACGTCTCATGTATAACGAAAATGGAGGCATGCTTCCATAATGATGGATATTCGCTGTCCAAATACTTTACTGGCTTAGGAATGTGCCGGCGACACTCACATCAAACGCCGGTGTTCAAAAATTAAAGCCGATATTTCTCATTAGTTGCAATTACGATTGTCTTAATATGGGAAATAGTGCATTTCTCCAGTAACCAACATTTTATAATTTGGTGCTACGTTTTTGTTCTAAAATGTTCCGCAACATAGGGTGCTAATGGTAACAAATCGCAAAACGCTTTGAAATAATTCGGATCATTGTCACCTAGCATTGATTAATGACACAGTGTTATACGATCAGAATAATGTCATTTAATATTATAGTGCAACATTATCACAAACGAGTCTTAGAAGTTTCTAGTATTAAGACCTTCACAACATGAAACGTTTCAATCGTCCAGATTATATTGATCGGGATTAAACTGTGACGACATTTCTTCGCAGCATGTTAATGTACATAACAAACGTTCCGCAATGCATCGATACGGCTTACATCAATAGGAAATGATGCTTAAATATTGTAATAGACGCGATATGTCATAGATGCTAGAGAGACTAGGAACAGCCGCACATCGGTACAAGATTTTATATGACCTCCCATAATTCACAACATAAGAATAGATGGCATAGCAGGCAGTGCTCTTTTCAGCTTTCCTCACGATTCTCATGACGCTCTCTCTCTCTCTATTCAATAACATATGTGCGTGAACGTAACGTTACGACGTTATAAGTCGTGTTATTTATTTTCAATATCAATACTTTTATCATGACAAAAATACAGTTTATACAGATTTTATGGTAAATGATCTATATGAAATGGCAACGCTATCTTGTTGAAAGGTTTAAATTGAAAGCGTGCACATACAAAGCACATTGTTCACAATGGTAGTGACTTGCTACAGTACAGAGTACGGCACGAAAAGTTCTTGGCTACGTAGAACACAACAGCATAGAGAGAGCACGACTCTTTAGTAGAGAGTATACTTTATTTGGCTATTATTATTGAATTTTTATACTGGAATCGATTTACTAAATGTTCATAGTTAAATACTTTTCATTTCTTGCAAGTGTTTTATTATATTGTGGTTGAAACATCATGCGGTGTTTTGTAGTGTTTAAGCCAATGTTGACCTCGACCAAAAAGCACAACACTCCTGTTAGGACAAGATTATTCTGCGCATGTTAAAAAGAGTGGGTGGGGTAACCATTGCCATACAATACCATGTACCGTTAACATTTGTCATGAAATTAATGTTGTTGCTAATCGGTTAACCGGTAATTTACCGGTAAACTGGATCGGTTAACCGGTAAATGAAAACAGTAACCTTTTGCATCCCTACTTAAATACAATGGGACGTCATTTGTCTAATTACAAATAACATGACTCTCTGTAATAAAATGCAAATACTATACAACGCTTTTAGTAAATGGTATGTATTTATCTTAATGGTCATGTTCAAGTCAATACTTTGTCTTAAGGAAAATGCCTGATTGTTGATTTAAGTGTGATGTAGGGATATATAATTGTAACCATCATCATGAATGCAACAAAAACAAGAAACCACACTTTCTTGGTCGGCTTCACATCAAAGACATTCGTGCAATACAGAATGGACGCAATAAGTTTACTGATTTTAGTATACAGTTTTATTTGTTTCAGAAAGGAGGTCTCACGAATAAAAACACATTTGTTTCATAGTGTA
>Ga0224511_10002327_pt1 | contig 12700 bp, 9 predicted proteins | sample SF_May12_sed_USG_2_FD_169988 | JGI IMG/M metagenome (GOLD analysis project Ga0224511, IMG submission 169988) | Sediment microbial communities from San Francisco Bay, California, United States - SF_May12_sed_USGS_8_1 | ecosystem: Environmental > Aquatic > Marine > Sediment | place: USA... | reverse complement strand
GCATGCATATTTAGTATGTAGGGTCACATAGGGAAGTGGATTGTTATGTGTGTGTCCCTTCAACTGCATTTGTTATTGTATGTTTTCCTTTTGGTGTTAAACTACGCTATCCAATTTTGCAGACGTAAAAAGTTGAAGGCAAAACGTGACAAGCGTGAAAGTGCAGCTAGACGGGAGGATGCCAGACGAACCAGTGAGAGTGATGTAGACCCATCAGCCAGCGCCTCCGCCACCTCTACCAGTGACCTGTCTGCCTCCGCGTCCACATCTGGGGCGTCCCTGGAGGCTGCAGGGGGTGGCCGGGACCCAGGCCCAGGCAGAGAGGCCCCAGACAAAGAAGGTCGCGACCTGAGAATGGCCATGAGCAAAGCCGGCAAGCCTGAGGATGAGTTGTGGCTACACCGAGCTCTGATTGTGTCCCACATCCTGCGGTGCCTCGTGTTCAAGGAGAAGAATGGCATGGTCGCCCTGGTGAACGCTGTGTCTGACGCCCACCAGGTGCTCAATGCCAGCACCGCGCACCAGAGGCTCATCATCATTACTGGAATACCCACCACTCTCCAACCAGACTTTGTCAAACAGGCCTTGAGGTCTATATTCCAGTCAAATGGCGGTATTGACAGAGACGAAATATTTTTGCCATATTCTGAAAGTGTTCCCATTGTAAAACCAGTAGCTACTAAAGATGAGACAAGTTCAGAGGCAAGTGCCACAGCAGTTTCTAGTCAACAAAATACAGGAGTACAGGAATCAGAAAACCAAACAGCTGGAGCCCAATCAGAGGCCGGGAAGGCAGATACAGCTGTTCTAGAAGTAAAGAAAGAAACCAAGCTCCATGGTTATGCAGTTCTGTCTGTGATGTCCAGAACAAAGCTTGAGAATGTGAAGAAAAGTCTGATGAAGAGTCAAGCCTTGTTCGAGGGGTCATCGGTTGACCATGATGATGTTATAGACATGCCCAGTATAGTGACGGTAGGGGCCAACCTCTTGACGCAAGAAGAGCATGCCAATGTACCCCTGGAGAATTATCTCAAGTACAAGTTCTTTCAAGACAAGGATGAGACAGAGATTGGTGATGCGGCGACTCTGGCTCTCACAGAAATCTTCACAAGTTGCTTCATCGTGGAGCAGCGACATGGCTCCCCCGAGTTCCGGCAGGAGTCTGGCTACATCTGCCTCACCAAGGAGCAGATTGTGCAGCACACACCCGAGAACCTGCTCTGTGCGTTCTTTGGCAACATCCGCCCACCCAAGAAGTCGACTATGGAGCAGGTGGCCCAGGTGCTGAAGAGATACGGCATGGTGGTCACACCAGACAAGGAGGGGTGGGTTCAAAACTTCTTTACTTACCATGTACTTAAACAAATGAAAACCTATTCTTAAATGTGAAACTCCTACTTTTGTCAAAATTGATGAAATTTTATGCCCATATCTACATTTTTTAAGGGTACTGATAGGGAGAAATGGAATGAGCCATTGGTATTTTTAGTTGTTTGATTTTTACACAGATATGCAGGTGCAAAACCAGATCTAGACAAATGCCATACTGGTCTTACTTTAATTAGCTTCTTCTATCTTCTTGTATGTAATGTTGCAGCTCTCCGGGCAGTGAGAGGCCAGGCAAGGGCAAGAGCAGGAAACCACAGAGGAGCACCAAGGAGAAGATGGCCGCCACCGCTGACAAGTACGCACACATGGGCTGTTGTATTGTTCTCCATTACTGTTGTGAATAAAGAAGTTTATTGTCCTAGATTATAATCTTGTGGGGGAATTTCTTAAAATTAAATTTTATTTTGGATCAAACACTTTTGAAGTCAAAGGATTAAAATGGTATTTAGATCAAATGATCAAATGATTACTAATTGTGTTTACAAGTTTTCTTCATAACATTTATTCAGTTTGGTTTTTTAATGGTGAACTGTTGTTCACAGAACTTCTAAAGACGAGAAATCCATGGAGAAAAGTGAAAAAGAGGAGACCCCTGACCCAGAAAAGCCATCAAAGGTAATTAACAATGGAAATTATTTCAAAGTCATCGTAATTTATTGTCAGATTTGTGTACATCGCGAGAATCTCTACTGTTGTTTTAGTAGGTCAGTAATAAAAAAACGACAGCATAACAATTTTTTTATCATTGTGAAACATAAAGCAAACTAGTGAAATATCTGTTTGTTTTAGGGTAAAGCATGAACGAAACCAGTATTTATGATTTTGCCTTTATTATGACTAGATGGATGTAGATATAATCTTGTGTTGTTGATGTGCCATGTCTGATGGTGCATGTTGTGTGTCTGTAGAGTGGGGATGTGGACGAGGAACGTCACTGTCTCACGTTGGACGGCTTCCTGCAGTACGTGGCCCACATGGTCACCACAGACGCCCGCGCCGTCTGGAGGGCCATCCTCGCTTGTGGCTTCGACATCCACTTTGAGAGGTAGCAAATATCATTACTTCCCATGTTATGTGGTTCCCCTTAACCAAAAAAAAATGTATTATTTATTAATAAATTTGAAACATGCGCTTATGCACTCCAATTTGTCAGAGGGCAGTCGTTATTTCATTTAGGCTGATAACCAATGGCTAATATGACTGTCCCAAGGACAAACAACAATGTTAATCATTTATACTCAGATGAACATTCCTGTCTATTAAGTAATTAAGTAAGATTGTATAATACAGAATGTAAGCTGCATTTCAAGTGTTGTGTGTGCAGGTGTGCATGTCTGGACAACAGCCAGGCTCAGCAGTTTGCCCGCCAGTGGAGCTTAGAGCTGGACAGCACCTTGGCCCAGTTTGTGAATGTGTTCAGTCGCCGACTAGCTGTCACCCCAGCCCGCCTACACCCACACGAGATCTACCTCTCACAGGCCGACCTTGCCAGCGAACAGTTTGCCCCACTACAAGGTAAGTTCTCCAGAATGCTTCTCATAACTTTAAATTTATTTAATTTTATGGTCACAAAATTTTGTGGTTTGGCGACATTGGACATGATCGTGGACACTTGAATTCGTGGATATTAAATTATATGCAATATTACTAAAGTGAAAAACAATTTCTTTACGATTTTAAATTCATGGATTGTCCTACCGAGTACACGAAATTAAATGTCCAACAAATATAAATGATTTCACAGTAATACCACATTATGACATGCTTAAAAATGTATTTCAATAACCCATAATTCATCACCAAGTGCAATGTTTTAGGCATCCCCATAGAGAGTATTCGACTGCGGTTTGCCTTCCTGCAGTCTCTAAACAACACATTGGAGACGTTCTACCTGCCCCTGGTGGACCTGCGGCCACACACCACCTACAGTCGCAGCACGGCACACCTCCTGGCCCGTATACGGGGACTCGTGTTTTACGACACCAAGTGTGCCCTCATGAACCGTGTTCTCAATGCCACGGCCAAGAGGAAGCCAGACCAGGCAGCACCAGAGATCACTCTCGACCCACTGGAAGATATCACAGGTATGGCTGGAATGTCTCATGTTCACTTGCTGGGCCTGCAAGCTAGATGGTGAAAGGGTCAATCTAGGTTTTTTGTGTTTGAGTGCCAGTCTCATTTACTCATGTGATAATTTGTTTATGACATGATCCCTATGACTATTCACTGAATACCTCTAAATCAAGTGAGGCAGTTGTCTGTTACTGATATTTATAAGTATATGCAGTTGTTACTTGTTACTTGCTAATGTACGCTTTGATTGCTTTATTTTCCCAGGACAGCAAGTTAACAAGATTGCTAAGATAATTATGTATTTTTACTGTGCTGAAAACTGCATGAAATGAAAACTTGTAACAGTTTGCCATAACCTTAACACTGCATAATAAAGTTGGGTGGTTTTAATTCTAAATGTTTTAGAAAACTGTTTTGAATTATTTTACCCAGACATTTTGCAGAAACCACAGTTCTCAAAAAGTATGATAATGAACAGTTCTGCAAAACTTTACTCTCCTCCCCTTTCTGTACTTTTCTTTTGTTCATGTGATAAGGTTTATCACAAACAGGAGGTATGCTTTTTTTTTATTTACTAGGTCAGACTGTCACCTGACAATCAAAACCCTAATGCAATGGATTAAAATTGACCATGATCAGGATTAACAGTCTGTAAACTGTCAGTTGGTTGAGGGATTGCATCTGACCCTGAGTGAAAGGAAGTGTTTGTCACGCGGATGTTGTTATTTCCAGGAGAGCAGGATGTGTGTAGCAGCACGGGTTACTGCCAGGCGTACCGCCAGCTGTCCCAGGTACCTTCCAGTCAGCTGTGTGTGCGCCTCGCCTGCGGGGGCGACCCCACATACGCCTTCAATGTCAAGTTTACTGGAGAGGAGGTCCATGGAACAAGTAAGAACCTGCTTGCTTACACCTTAACACTGTTTTGGGTTGAAAAGAAGACATTAAAAATATTTTTAGGTAATTTTTTTTTATTGTAAATAACATTTTAAGTACACCAAGAAATGTTAGAGCTGTGTGGTATTGCAGGTGGTTCATTTCGTCACTTCCTGTGGAAGATGGCGCGTGAGATCCAGGAGCCAACCCTGGGCCTGCTGGTTCCCATGTCCGGGCCCAGCAACCGTGGCAGGTGTGTCCTCCGCCCCGGACCTCTCACACTGCCAGAACAAAACCTTCTCACCTTCCTCGGACAGGTACGTACACACATATAATGTCATCTGCAGGCATTGTTTTGAGCTATGCTGAACTGAGCTATGCTTGGACATGTTATGCTGTCTTTTTGGTACAAGACTGCAGGTTATTGCCATACTTCAGCACCTATAAATGCTGGAGTCTTCTTTGATTTGTGAAAGGTTTTGATTTGTGAGAGGCTGCCTCACATTGTGTGTTTCAGATGTTGGGTATCACGATGCGTGCGGACATCCCCATTGGGCTGGACCTGCTGGCCTCGTTCTGGAAGGCCCTGGTGGGCGTGGGCCTGGACACGGTGGTGGACATACAGCAGGCCGACCACATCACCTACAGCTACCTGAAGAAGATCGAGATGGTCAGTCACTTGTCTGCTCATTGCATCTTACATACATAATTCACTTATTGCCTTGTGTAGATTATTGTAGATAATAAATAATTTATTAAAGCATGTCATTTATCTTGGTTAAGTGGAAAATAAATCTGAATTGCAAGTTTACAAGTGACAAATGACGTATGGACACCCCCGTTTGTTGGACCATTTGAAATGATGTCTTGTCAGACAAAAGGCGGGAATTTACGTTACATCATAACACAAGTCATTTTGGTTAACCAGAAGACTGAATCTTTTGTGTACCGCTGGTTACTTGCACTTACAGTTTTTGGCGTAACACGCTTTCCCACATTTGTCGGAGCATCGGACATAATTTCAAGCGTTCTATCAATACATTATTAATAAGTCAATAATGGTACGGACAAGATGAGTGACATCTGTGTGTTGCAGGTTGAGAGTGAGGGAGAGCTGCTGGCCCTGTGTGCGGACGTGTTCCCCCGGTTCGTCTACCCCACCCTGGCTGGAGACGAGGTGGAACTCCTGCCCAATGGCAGGCACATCCTTGTCAAGTAACTATCTACACTGTTTTCTTAAACTTATAGTTATTTTAGTTCTGAGTAAAATAGCATGGCATAACTACAAAACCAGAGTCTTCAAATATGTGACTTACATGTAAATATTATAATCAATATCATGATAATTATTTTATGCATGGAAACTAATAAAAAAGTAAGGTTTTTAAAAACTGGGGATCAAACTTGTAATTACCTGAAATGTGTACATTTATGAATTATATAATGTAGAGGATGACGTTTTCCCACTTTGACTATGCAAATTTTCTTTTATTGCATTGAAATATATGGCGCATGATTTGGGCCAAAAGTACCTATTGTAACAAGCTGTAGCTGGATTTTGACCAAACAGGGACCGAATAAGAGCTGTAGCTCGATATCCAGCTACAGCTAGATTTTTAGGCTGGATATTGACCAATCAGGGGGCGAATTAGAGCTGTAGCTCGAGATTTGGGTCAAAAGTACCTACCGTAACGATTGCCTAAAAATCCAGCTGTAGCTGAATTTCGAGCTACAGCTCTAATTCGCTATAAATAATATCAAGCTATCAAACATCGAGCTGTAGCTGGATATCGAGCTACAGCTCTATTTCGATCCCTGATAATGTGATTTGTCAAAATCCAGCTACAGCTGGATTTCTACAGGAATCGTTATGATAGGTACTTTTGGCCCAAATCATGCGCCATAGAAATACCTGTACACACAGCAGTCAGTAGTAAGCTGTTGCTTGATTAAATTTCAACATTGCTACGTGCATTGCATACATGTATTTGACAAAAAACTTAATCAGCATACAATAATCAAGACGAAATATTGCAATTTCTGCTATAAGTAATACAGTCTTCTTATATAAATAGCTGCCTGTTTGGTATAACTTGGATTCATACACATGAGTCTGACGAAGGAAGTGTTGATTATGTACAGCTGGGAGAACCGGCAGCAGTACATTGATGCGATCCGCCAGCTGCGTCAGACGGAGCTGGAGAACCGGGGCCGGATGGAGGCGCTGCGTGCGGGGCTGGCCACCGTGATGCCGCTGCAGCTCCTGGCCGTGATGGGGCCTGCAGACATGGAGATGAGGACTTGTGGCCTGCCCACCATCAGCATCGAGTTTCTCAAGGTCAGCCACACTCAAATACAAGACTATATTTTACCCCCACAATAAAGTGCAGACGTATACTGGATTAAATGTCAATGTCTGTATGTCCACCAATCTGTAGCCACATACTTGTACTACTCCCAACAGCTTTGAATGTACAACAATCAAACTTGCATGCATGTTCCATAGGTTATAAAACTGTTTGTGTGCTTTTTATACTACAAAGTTTGAGAGGGTATATAAGAGTCACTGTCAGTCGATGATAAGTTCATTGGTCGGGGTTGGTTGATTAGTCAGCCATTGAATTATCTGCATATATTGTTACAAGTTTGTGAAACAAACTTCTTTCACATTTCTTATGTAAATAGCATGAAACTGGACAACTGTGTAATCTACATGAAGTGTAGATGGGCGAGACACATTGTTTCATATGCAGTGATCCACATTTTTTTCAACTTAGTTGCCTTAATAATGACAATGAAGTGTGAGAAAATTACCTATTTAAAATGCCCACATCCTATTCCTGTTGAAGTTTGAAAACCCACTGTCTAGTGAGTAATGATGAGTGTGTGTTGCAGGCCCACACCATGTACCAGGTGGGGCTGATGGAGACGGACCGCCACATCCAGTTCTTCTGGGCCAGCCTCGAGGCCCTGCCGGAGGACGACCTCGCGCGCTTCATCAAGTTTGCCTGCAACCAGGAGCGCATCCCCCAGACATGTCCCTGCAAGGACGGGGGCCCGGACACCGCTCATGTGCCACCCTACCCCATGAAGATTGCCCCGCCAGATGGCCAGACTGGTACAGTAAAATAGTACATGCTTGAAGCTGTAGGAAAACAGTTAAAATCTTGAGATGTTGTAGAAAATGTGTTTATGAAACTGTATGCCAAATATTATTAAAAACTAGTAAGTAAATCATCCGAAATCCTACTTTTTCTGTCTCTGAGTTTGCATGCAGAAAGCACAGAGAGTTCAAGTGCCGTGGCCATTTCTCAGCAGCTCTCTATTTTTATGCTTGGACTCAGGTGTTTAAGGCTGGCAACTTTTATGCAATGTAATATCATTTGTCAGTTTTATGTAAAAGTGACGCAATGCATGGTATGGCTGCAGGTAGCCCAGATGAGCGGTACATCCGGGTGGAGACTTGCATGTTCATGATCAAGCTGCCCCAGTACTCGAGCCAGGAAGTGATGACCCAGCGGCTCCTGTACGCCATCAACTGTCGTGAGGACCCCCTGAGTGGCTAACACACATGACCTGACGCGAGGACCCCCTGAGTGGTCAAATGAACAGAAGCATTTTATTTAATTACACAAAATTCAAAAATTGGACTACAAAAATATGCATTATCTGATCTTTACTGTTTTATTTGTTATTACCCTAGTTTGTTTTTGTTGTTGTTGGAGATTTAAATTTATAGTTTTCTATCACACACCATTTTACATTAAGTTATTAATTCTTTGCTTTCAATGAATGTGTAAGCAATAGCTATCAAATGTACTATTGGCTCATACTAATATATTCTTGTATTTGTTTTTAGCTCATGGTGAGCTATTGTAACCAATCACAGCATCAGACAAAAGGTTTCAAAAAATACAATTTTCAAAAGTCTTCTCTAAAACCACTAGGCCAAAAGCTTTTATACTTTGTATATAACCTCATATAGAGGTCCTCTTACAAAACTACATTAAATTATATAAGGAAATCTTCAATTGACTTTCTAAACCACTTGTCCTTTCTCAGCTAAACCACTAAACCACTTTGATTAACCTGAACCTCTTCCAACATAGCTAAAGTGGTTGTACTTGGCTTGATAACTAGGTAGAGGACAAAGATGAGCAACCCAGGGCCTACTTGTTTATTTCATAATTTATTCTGTATTTCATTACCCTAAATATTTACCTACTAAATTGTTTGAAATTGGTAGATTACATAAAATTGTTTTGTATTTTGTTTTCTTGCTTATGTGATGCAATGAAAGTATTAAGTCTTAGAGTGAAAAAAACATGTGATGTTGTAAATGAAAAAGTTATGTTAATAAGTATACCAATGTGCATTAGAGGTTAAAAAGTGCTGGATTTTCCTATGCCATCCTAAGGACAGTTATATTGTCCTACCTACCTATGTTTTGACTCCTTACTTCAGGTCACCTCTCTAATGCTTCTTGTGTGTAAATGTATATTGTTGTTGTATTTATTTTATGATATTCTTGTTGAGCTTCTAATTACCTGTAGGTAGACTGTGACAAAGCAATATGTTGTCGCTTTTGGCGTTTTGTTGACTTATATGTGCATGCTCTTCGATCTGTTACTCTATGTATGTGAAGTCTTTATCCAGACGACTTTTAAAAAGATGTATGATTGTTAGAGACCTTTTATTTTCCAGTTGTTTTTGCCAATAGTTGCTACACTTTAGTGTCCAGTGATTAATTATCTCTGTGATTGTATTGACCATTAGTTTTGTGATACAAGTTGTGTATAATAAAATTGGAAAAACAAAATAAAAGTCGAGTTCAGTCTTAATATTTTATTTGATTTAATACAATGTAAGTGATGTCTTCACTAAAAGCTATCAAACATGAAAAGATTAAAACAAACTATATACTGTCTTGACAGTTCTTTATGCAAAATAATTAACATCATTCTCATAAAACTAAAATCATTCAGTTGAAATAAAAGAGAACCTCTCTTGAAGCAATTTTATGGAATGCTTAGGTAGTTGGTTGCTTTTTCATCCAGTTTAACAATAAATTACTGCATTACTGTAATGACATAAACAAAATTGATAAAAGAATGTGCATACCGGTGTCTCCTTTAAGCTTTTATTATATAAAAAATAAAATAACCATACTAAACATAGGTTGCCCAAAAAGCATAATTATCAAGCCTTATAACAGTTCATTCACAGACAAACTTTGTTTTAAGAACTTCTGAAACCAGATTTACTCTTAAAACATACAAGTAAAACAACCGTAAAATGCTATCTTTTGCCACTTTGTTCAGATCTTCTAGAGCTTCCTGCACTTGGATGCCGTATTTTTGGCTGCTGCCTGTAGCGGGGCGGCGGCATGTTTTCACCATCTCCACCGTCTTCTGATCCCTGGCGCTGCTTATTCTTTCCTGCACACATTGTTTTTAACATCTGTAACACTGCTTGGGGCGACACATTCATCTTTAGGAGATCTATGATGATTCTGAAAAACAAACCACAAATTCTTTTTAATAAATGTACCTTCAAGTAAAAATGAGAATTTTGTAACATACCCTTATGTACATGTACTGTTTTAGTAAGGGTTTCCATACCCCGATATCTAAGAATTAAGCAATAACATGTAAGTTGTCAGTGCAAGTTATTTCTTACTTAGTTACTTTACAAGGCTGGAAGAATATTTGGCAGGTGAATTCAACTTCCTCCAAGAAGTCTCAACACAATTAATAAATACGCTGTTTTACTGTAACCAAGCAGTGACTATCTTTCTTCTTTTTTAAGGAAAAGGGTTGACAGCAGTTTTTGCATTAAAACATTTTTTTTAATGAAGTCAAACAGTAGAATTTGAGAAAAAAACTTACTTGAATGTCTCTGGCTGCATGACAACACCTGCGAGTTGGCAAAGTTCATATAGCTCCAGTTCGTCCAGGGTAAGTATGTTACGACTGGTAAGCTGCACTCCCATGCTGTGGGTTGTCCTGGACGCCATTCCTGCCACACTAACATATACAACAAACATAGTAACAGAAATTGAAATGGTCCTAAATGAAGATTGGTAGTAAACCTTTAAGATGAAGTTGTCTAGCTTTTAATCTAAAACACCAGCTAGTCTAACTGAGAAATGCTCCCAGAATTGTGCTTTGTCACAGAACGAGCCATTTAAGTTGACACCTTAATATGCTTTTGAATATATTCTCTACATACAAATAAATTATGAAAAATGAAAGCCAATGACTCCAAAAGAATGAGTAATTGTTCTTGTACAATGCTTTCTCCTTCAGTAGATCTATTTACCTACGATGTTTATATTGATGGCACTCCTACTTTTGGAGATACATTGTGGAAAAAAATAACAAGAGCAATACCAGGCTCAATCATCTGCTGTCTTGTCAGTGACCCTACATACTGATGTTAAATATGCATTAGATAAAATGAAAATGTGTTTTTTGTCATGCAGTAAAATAAATCGTATACAGTATGCAGGCTTATAATAAATAAATGCAGTGAACTCAGCTTAAAACAAATTTACAGTTAAGTCAGTTATAATGTTCTTTTTTATTCGCTAATAATTACCCTTTTATCTATTACCCTATCTCACCACTTCGTTGCCCGATGATAATTTATTATACTGCATCCCAGTTTTTACAGATTATTGTGATCATTATAAATTGTTTATTAAAATAGGTAAGACATCCCGAATATTTGTTCCTCCATACATTTGTTCCCCGAATAATTTGGTAGTTTGGCATGCGTTCCGCTTCAACTTTTCCACCTGGACATTTGTTCTCCCGCTTTTACCAATGGTCAATGTAATGTCAACTTGATGGCATCCGTTTAAATGCACCACAGACAAGGCAGGAGGAACATCCATTTAAATTTCAGATGCGAGTATCAAGACAGTATTTTTGCGCATTGCATACGGCCTTTAACACCCCTGCATACTGTGTACCAAAAAGAGGTTTTACCCTACACAGTGTTGACCACATACAATCTAAAACTGAAAAAGTGGAAATGTCTATGTCACGAAAACATATTACATTCGGTTATTAGGGACATTTTACATGCTTCAATCACTTGTTCCTTGTCTTTTGTTTTCAAACTGTAAAACAAACCACAATGAATACTTACAGCAATGTTTTTGTGAATACGGATTCAATAACCACTAATATTAGATTTGTTTACATTTGTCTATTTCCATTTTTGAAATTGTCTCCCCTTCAGAAGAACTCTCCGGAAATTAAAAAAGAGTAGTCGTCCTTGGCATTGTGGTGTCCTTGACCTTCTGCAGTTTGACAGGCAGACATCCAGCATCCAACATCTTTTGGATCAAGGCATTTTTGGCTAGAAATACTGTAAGTTTTGCGAATTTATTTTAATTTTTCATAGTAATTAATACTTTCTGCATCTTGTTGTCTCATATAACTGAATATTTTGCTTAAATTTGACATGCATTCATTTTTTCCAAAATTAATTCATGACCTTGGTTTGGAAATATAGATTTAGAATCTATACGTTCATGAATACTGCTAGTGACAGATCTATTATCTGTAACAGAAAATCACAAATAAATTATACACAGTGATGCGTCTGCTTAAATTTGGCTAGCTGAAATAATTCGCGTTCAGATAAATTCCTGAACTGTCATATATATGGACTAAAATTTGGCAAACTATCACAAATAAGTGTGGGAGGAGTATTCAGATTAAAGAGAGTAAACCCTCTCAGCTGGTGTAGTTTCAAATCGTACAGTAGTCCAGTCAAGAGGAAAGGCATAACATCCTTTTAAGGTATTTTACTTAAAGTCTGGCAGCAGGGCTTCTCTGTCAGAGCATCTATTCATAATTTCTCCAAAAAATTATTTATTATTTCCTTGTATTTTGTTTGCATGAAATGCATTGTGAAATTTTCTTCCTGAATATTAGTCTGCCACTATAATCTACTTGGAGTGTATGTCAGGTAAAAAATAAGTTCAATTTAATCAGTAAATCAATAATAGAGAAAAACTTACTATTTTATGCATTTAAACCATTACAGAATTGTTTATAAGTATTAGCAATTTATCAGTAATATGACATTGTTATTATTCGTGATGATCCACACATGTATTACTTTAGCCTTAGTACTGGAGACACTGTGGAGTTGTGTAACTACATTATAATAAGAGACAATATTGAGACAACATAGGCAGTTTTAAATGTATATAAACAGTTTTTAAGACGAAGCATACTAAATACTTGTACTCAGTACAAATAAAATCATTATTTTAATATTGTAAACTATAATAGTATAGGCTATTCTCAAAAACAATGTTCTTTTATACCCCTATCACATTGGGGGT
>Ga0224511_10002326_pt1 | contig 12702 bp, 7 predicted proteins | sample SF_May12_sed_USG_2_FD_169988 | JGI IMG/M metagenome (GOLD analysis project Ga0224511, IMG submission 169988) | Sediment microbial communities from San Francisco Bay, California, United States - SF_May12_sed_USGS_8_1 | ecosystem: Environmental > Aquatic > Marine > Sediment | place: USA... | reverse complement strand
GTTCCTATACATCACAGTAAACTCACCATGCTACAGTATTATATCAACTCACATGTTTTGGACACGGCCAGGTTAACGAGTCTGGGCAGCAGCTAGGTTAGTTCCTATACATCACAGTGAACTCACCATGCTACAGAATTATATCAACTCACATGTTTTGGACACGGCCAGGTTAACCAGTCTGGGCAGCAGCTCAGGTATACTGAGAAGCAGCTCTGAAATAAACACACAGATGGAATGTTGTACCACTGAAAAGTGTTAAAGTAAGTAACAATTAGACGTTAATGATTAGTTGAAGCTCGCCATTATGCGATAATCACCCGAAGATGTCCATAATGGCCTGAGTTTGTTTTAGTGGAAGAAACACTACTTACTTTATGCATGTTTTATTTCCCGTCTTTTTCTAATTTACGAAGTAAAAGTTGTGTTTTATTGACTAAAAGTTTATTTTAACCAACAAAGTTAACATAACGTCGCCATTTTATTGCGCGAACGTTATTGGTGTTTTTCGCAGAATGACGTCATTTTAAGGCACGACGTTGCGTGAGACGCCCATTATGCATAATAGGCGAGTTGTTGGCGGCCGAAATCGCATAATACGGGAAAAAGTAGCGTAATGGCCTTGCAGACATGTCAAATTTGTTACTATATATAGTAACAAATGTATTAATACTTTTTATAAATTTTACATTTTTAGAAACATCATACAGTGTGAAAAATACCATGAATACAATTTTACAACTACTTTACAGTAGTGGCTATCTGGCTTCAAATCAACACGACATCATACAGAACATGGACAGGGTACAATGGTTTTATTTTTTCAAAGATCAACCTGACCAAATTAATAGCCAATTTGACTTGAAAATCACCATCTGACATACCTTGGTTGATGTCTCGTACATTGATGAAGCCTTTACTTCTTTTCTGTTTATTTTGAGCAAATACTGAAAATAAGTGAAAACAACATAAGAAATGAATAAAAGTGAGAAAAAATGGTCTTTAAACACAGACATGTATTTAAAAATGTCAAAAACAAAGCATTACTAAATGAAAACACAAATTTGGTTATCTTGTAAAAGCTGGATTAGAGAATCCAAGATTAGAAATAAGTATAAGTAAAACATATAATACCAAGATATATTTGTCAAATATATACTCTGTTTAAGAGATATTTAAATATTCTGATATTATTTGTTGCATTTCATTGTGTTTTTTCATTTGTATATGAACATATATTAGCAAAATAAATGGAAAAAAGTATAAGTAAAACAATGAGTTTACACACATGAGGACTTGTTGTCGTAGATGTCCAGGTCTGAGATTGCTACAGCGAGAATACGACAGAAGTTGGCCAGCTGTTCATCTCTCAAGCACTGAATCAGCGGCTGAATGTCATCTGAAAATGTAAGTAACACTGAGCCCTGGACGAGGTGTCAATATTTTGGTCATTTGGATATTTAACAAATGAATAGTGGTTGGGTATATTTGGATATGAGATTTTGAATGTTACAGTTACTTGTAATGTAATTTAATTTATGTATTGCAATCTATAACAAACACAAACGAGCTTTGTGAAAGTATGACCACTGAGAAATTGAAATTATTACAATATTGTGATTCTCTTTTTTTGTGATCCTTTAAATCTTATCTTAACATTGAGGTAGGACCATTTATTTCAAGCCAAAAATCCATAAAGCAACCTAGGTGTTCAATATATTTCAGAATAAATCCTGATTTGTTCCGGTCCAGGAGTATTTTAAACCTACTGATTTGTTTCGGTCTAAGAGCGATTTCTTGGAGTATTAAAACATACTCAAGTCTTGGAGTAAAACCTACTGATTTTGTTCTGGTCTTGGAGTAAAACCTACTGATTTTGTTCATGTATAGGAGTGAACCTACTGATTTTGTTCAGGTCTAGGAGTAAACTTACTGATTTTGTTCAGGTCTAGGAGTGAACCTACTGATTCTGTTACGGTCTAGGAGTAGATTACTGCTTTGTTCATGTATAGGCGTAAACTTACTGATTTTGTTCAGGTCTAGGAGTATTTTCTTGGACTGTAGTATAAACTTACTGATTTTGTTCAGGTCTAGGAGTATTTTCTTGGACTGTAGTATAAACTTACTGATTTTGTTCAGGTCTAGTAGTATTTTCTTTGACTGGAGCATGTCCTCGATGAGCTGGCAAGCGTTGATGAATGTTTTCTGGTGTGCCAGGAGGGTGAACATGTAGCTGAGCACGTCGTCCTGCTCCATCATGTACGTCGTCACCTGCTCCCCCACAGACTGCAGCACAGAAAGCCCGTCAGACAGGTCGCAACACACAACTAACAATACGGTATCCTAGACGGGTGGTTAGGTAAAAGAAAATAGCTGTTTTAAGTAACCCCACCATACAAAAAAACTTTTTTTTTCTCTGCAGAAATTTTGTGAAAAATCGGGATGCACGCACATTTTGTCCATATTGTCACATACCTTCTTAATTATATCTTTTCCACGTACGAGGGATGATCCAAAATAATGTGGATTTTTTTCCATAAAAACGGCACTTTCCATCGTAGCATTATAAAACTATAATGAGCTTAAAACAGACTGTGTGCGCTATCAGTGTGTCAAAACAGTGTAGAAATAAGTTAAATAGCACTTGTGATATCTAAGTTTATATCATCACATGTAAGGCACCCTGGCACAGGAAATGACGTCAAATGCAAGAAAATGACTTGCGGAACTCACTGTTGGTGTCATCTTGGTGAGGATGTCCAGCACTATCGCCTTGATCCGCAAATCAACATCACTCTCTGTCAACAAAATGGATTGTATATTATTGAATGAATGCGTATCTTATCTACTTTAAATACATTGCATAATTATATTGTACATTGATATATGCTTATTGTGGGTAACATGATTGTGACCATACCATAGGCTTCATTGCTGATTTGTCAATAAACTTTGGAAAACTTTGGGAAATAAGTGTGTTAAAGAGTTTACAGAACTGATTATATTTATAAAGGTGAGCAACACCACAGACAATCTCCATTCCCACCCACTTCTAATCATAACTGATATTTTTATACATCTACTATTGTCTCTTGTTGGTAAATCATTATTAATTAAATACTGTATGTAATAAATACACATATTAAATAAATATTTTTGTCATACATGTGTTAATACAACATTATTTGAAGAGTTTATTGATTAAATGTCAAGGGGAAAAGGTGGAGACGAAAGGTGTGCAAACAGGGTGAATTTGTTGTACAAAAATTATCACTGAAGTGGAAAAGGTTTCGGCTGACTATATATGTGATAATCAACAAATACATTTGTGTTATGTGACAGTTATAATGTAGTACATGTGTAAAAGTCTAAATTTCTCTAACATGTCCATATGACTGTATTTTTCTATACAAAGTCTTCATACATTTCAAAAAAAGGTTAAAAAGTTACTGTAAACTGTATCCTGATGGCATTGCATACTACAATAATACATCTAAAACAAACCCTTACCTTCCCTGGCTTTTGTAAAGGCAGGAAAAAGTGACGGAAACATCAGAATCCGAACCAAAACCTGGAATAATGGAACCATCCTAGAATGATATTGTTGTTTTTATTTTAACAACTTTTATAATGATATAAAATCTATCTTGTAAAGGTTCAGACAAGAGTGAAAATATTTAAATGGTGTTTGCGCTAAATTAAGATGTTAAAAATAATTAACTCTATTATAATAATAAAACAGAACAGCTAAAATACAGGGAAATGCTGAATTAGAATCTTACATCCACTCCCCCATGCTTGTAGAGACTAATGGCATATTTGTTTTGTTCATCATCCGATCCCCCGTCATCCTGACCTCTTCGAGATTCAAAGTTCATCAAGCGAGCTAATACAACCTACAAAATATATCAAGTCAAATAAAACTGGATCATAATCTTTTTTAATACAATCTTTGCACAACTTGCAAAACATAAACAATTGACCTTCTTCTGCAAATGCCAATAATCATCTTAATGTATTATGTACAACTTTATGCACCAAATTGCAACAAAACAGTTAATAGTATGCATTTAAGCTTCGATTAACTCGAAAATAGTATAAATAAAAATGCAACTGCAAAATTGATAAGATTTTACTCTTTCGTAAATCAAGAAACAACTGAACGCCTGACTGGACAGACTGATGTGTACCTTGAGGTGTTGGAAGAAGCGCTCTTTGTCACAGAGAGGGTTGACACTGTCTTTGTCCAGGTCGACGACCGTACTAGCCACCTCCTGGTCTCCAATCTGCTCCAGCACATGACGTGGAAGCTGAAACACACACACACACATATATAGTGACCTAATTATTCATTGTCAGTAATGTCAGTGAAGTAGTGACCTTTGGTGTGGACCAGTGTTTATTATAATGTTTAGCCTGTTGGACATAGACTTTGTCCTCAATTACAATATCTTTATAATACAATGTCTAACAACAGTGCAATGTTATAAGTAAATTGCAACGTAAATAAAGGACTGTCCTGTTTTTGTTATTATGAATGACTGAATACTGGGCATAACTTACTCAATTTTATTATTTATAAAACACATTCTCTTCTGGTACAAGGCTCAATGAGGCCTGTGGACTGGTATCGGATCAGAAAGGCCCATACCAATAAGGCTCACTTTAAAAGGGTACCAGAAGGCCCACTTTTGGTTACCAGAAAGGCCCATTTATATTTTATCTTACCAGAAAGGAATTTTTTATATGGAATAAGTAGAAATGGGCTGTGTACATGGACAGCCTGTTTTGGTACACAGTCAACTTTTTAAAAGAAATATTCCTTCTGATAATGAGTGGTTGACATATAGAATAAACTGCCCTAAGACTATATCTGTTTTCATTTGAAAAAAAGGTTAGATAAGTTGTTGGAAGATTAGTGAAGATGTTTAGATATCAGGAAGTCTCATTACAAATTGTATTGATTAGAGCTCAGAAGGAATATTTCCTGACTGTGTTGACTGTGTACCAAAAAAGGCTGAAAACCAGGCATTGTATTAATCTAACTAAAATATTCTGTTCATGGGCTATTGTAACTTTATCTCATCACTTTAGTGTACTTGGTGCGTGTACATTGCTATTGATTATGTTGACATTTTGGTATTGGCTTTTCTGGCTTCCTGCCTTTTAGGATCAATTTTTAAGTCTGGCTGTATTTTCAAGTTTGTAGTTACATCCTCTGGATGTAGTTGAATGGTTAGATATTAAGTAAAAACTTTGATACTACAGTCACACATTCTCATTATTAGCTAACATGTTTAAATCTTGACTAATTTACTTTCTCTTAGTTGTCAATATAATAATTATAAGAATGTTGATAAATCTAGTTCTCAATAACATATTTTATATGTGAAATATTACAACCATTGTACTTGTTTTGTTGCTCTCCTCTGAACATTTCCTTTCATTTCTATATGATGGAAGATATGGATTTCCATATTATTTTGAGATTGTCTGATTGGCATATTCATTGACCAAACGTCCAAAGCATATATGTAAATGTGATATGGGCAAAAATGGTAAAAACTTGTGTGGTGCCAAATCGTTGGACTTGCAAAAGCAAATGAGAAATGCAGATTTAATAGGCTGTAACCATTACTTAACACCTATTCAGATTTTTCTAAGATCCAACCTGGCACAATGAAGATGTGACATTTACTTGTTCAGTATTCAAATATAAATGAAAGATCGCAAATACAATAAAAGAGCTAATACGAAAAAACAGGACTTTCTTGACTTTGAAAACATGAAATATGAAAATCTCATGTTCATCACAAAAGCGAAGTGAAATTGCTAACACCCCACCCACCCACTTTTCCTTTGATGAGAACGAAAATGAACAATGAGGAATAAATTAATTCAAATTAAAATTCTTACCTGACTTAGTCTTGTGTATGAATTTCCTGTGTATTGCCATCTTTCTTGAGACAAAAACACAGAATTCCTGTTGGGAACGACCCGTGATTTCTGTCGAAACATTTTTCCTCGGCGGGTATTATTTTTTTCTGCGCACCTAGTTCGCGCATGAAGTACCTCGCTTACAAACTTCAGGAAATAAAAATAATTTTTTTGGGTGATATTATTTTTTTTAAATCGACCCACAGAAACAACACGGTTATAAAAAGTTTCAAAATGCTGAACTATTTGTAAGTTATTTAACATATAAGAAAAATTTACAGAGTTAGGGCGAATAATAACAATTTAAGTCCGTAGCGACCTAAGCGATCGTTTGTTTGGATTCGTCTGTCAAATGAGGGTGTGTGTTGCTATCGACAGACAGCGATGCACGCTGAACATTAATTTAAGACAAGATAAAAAAGAACATTTGTTATATAGAAATCTACATGGAAACACATACATTAACTAAACAAGAAATAATAACAGTAGCTATGAGGAATATACAACCTTCTGCTAATTGGATTTTAATTGGCGATTATTAAGTAGACTGGATCGAGCCTTTAAGACTTTATATACATATTTCAGTGCATTCAATTCGCTGTTGGATTGTTAAACCAATGGTTATAGATTCGCTTTTAGAAAAATGTCTTGATGTGTTGGTTGAGCGAAAATATGGGATTATATTTCATCACTGATCACAGATATGAAAATGTAAAAAAGGTCAAAAAGTGGATATACAGTGTTTCATTTCGGCGTCTTTAATGGTCTTCCTGAGTTAATATTGGCCAGGGACAAAAAAATTGACTGGATTAACAACCTGCAATAAAGCGATTAAAATTTGGTTTACATATATGATTTAAGAATTTATTTAGGCAGGTAACAACTTAAATAAAGGACGCACTTTTAATCAAGACCTTCCCATTGGAATTTCACAATTGTTAAAACAGTCTTCGATCGGCAGTTTTATGACCATCCAATACACCTTGACTGATAAAGAACTGCATACGGACGGTGTTTGAAGTATGCTACCTTGAATAAAGATAGTGTGATGGTGATTTGTCATTGTGGATATTTAGAACACGAAGACAAGAAGTCTTCCAAAAAATGCGTTTTACAAGTATGATGCTACAAAATCGGTAAACGTTACCCGAAATATTAGTTGAGCTTCCAGAAGAAGAAACCACAAACACCAGAATGTCTGACGGACGAATACAAGATCTCGACCATAACTCTGATGACAGGGACATCACGAACTCTCTAATAGATTTAAGTGAATTTTCAAGATATGCGGTCACCAACAAGCGTTCCAGCAAAGTTAGTCGTGTTGAGTGGACGGAGGAAATTGTGGGATGGCGGCCGAGCACCTCGCTGGAAATTGTGACAATAAAAACGTCAAATTCAGGTTCAACTTTGAAAAAGAAGAGATCTATTGACAGATCTGTAACAGACATGCAGTACGGTGGTCAGTTTGATGATTGCTTTACTAACAGCAGGGTCAATGGTGACCTGCGTGTTGGACTTCGTTGTGTGAATGACGACTTGGAACCGTTTCCAATTCCGCCCTGGAAAGCGAACATTGAACAGGGAACTTACAGATACATTCCTGATAATGGTAGCTATAGAACTATGAAGTTCATGTACGACGAACGAAAAGACTGGTACACTATTCGAAAGAAATACCCAGAAAAGGTGTCGTCGGCGTGGCACCAAAATTGTAAACGTCTTCAAAGAGAAATGAGAAGACAGCTTCGAAAAGAACTTAATAAAGCTGAAAGAGAAAACCACAACAACAGTGCAATTAATGGTCCCCCTAGCGCACGTAACGGAGTCAGCACGGAACCAGTGAGTGGCAGCGAAACCAGTAGATCGACGTTCAGTTTAATACATAAAGTTGACAAACCATCTCTTGTTCCAGAAAAGCCGCCAATGCCTGTAAGTAAGGCACCAGACGATCCTCAGTTCGCAAATAGAGAGTACCGTGTTGTGTTCAAAGCGGAGGTCGGCCCAGACGTGAAGGCGATGCCACTGGAGCCGACCTCCAAGCCTCTTTACCGTAATGAAAATCGTATTAGAAGTACACATTCCGACGGGGCTGTGCCCATCACCAGAAAGATGAAAGCTATACAAGAACGATCTCGAGAGTCGGAGCCCACAACACCGCTGCCAAACTATTCCATCCCGTCCGGAACTCAGATGATGAAGTCGGTAAGTGATTTGTTCATAGAAAATTTCTCATCACGAATAACTGCCTTGGAAGATGAAATTAGGAAGGACTCAAAGTGGCTTCGAAAGAATGAGGCGGAGATAGCTAAACTGCAACAAAGTCGCGCCAAATATCGCGAGCATACTCGACAGAACCTAAGAGATAATGGCACTTCAAGTGTTACCCCGCGTGTACAAAGGACGGAAACACTGGCGAGTGACATATTCAGTGTGAAGCCTGTAGCTCAAAAGGATTTAAAACCTTTGGAAAAGACTCGATATTATAACAGACTTGGTGCCCAGCAAACAGATGATCATTCCACTGACCTACACATTGGATTATCGAACAAACCTTTCAATAATACACCTAGTCATAATAGTATGTCAGAATTGGATAAAGGCCTAAATAACTCTAAATCTTCGACTGATTGCGCAAAGCAGGCTTTATTTAATACACTGACAGGAACAAAGATCAATACACAAAGTAATAAAAAGAGTTCAAAAGGCCTGTCGGCGCCAGCAACTATCACAATCTGCGACACTACACCCAGTGCAGCTAGTGGTGATCAGCTCAATGATGGTAGCAATGGTCCATTCAAGCACATTCCGCTGATGGTTGACAAAAAATCGGACAAGAAAACGCCTATACAAGCTGTGCCCGCACTACTGCCGGAGATTTCAGGGAAAAGGTTAGAAGTGACCACCATTTCTCACAGACTTCTGTGATCAATACCCTCACAGGCTTTAAACGACGTCCTTAAATACCTCCCTGTGAGCATTACTTAATTATTCAATCAGGTAAATGTAGTGTTCGATACAACGTAGACCACTGAACATGTGATATAAAAGTGCCTAGATATCTGGTTCAATTAATGTCCAGCAATATCATTTGACAACTTGTTATTAAGAAAAGTGTTCTGTGAACACAAATGAGAAATAAGCATTTATTTTTATTACTTTGTATACAACATGATGCCAAAAAGAGGACTGTCGATGACAAACCTTTCCGGTACTATTATTATAAAGTTTGTAAGCATTTGTTTTTAAATGTTCGACTATGTTTGCGTTTCGTTTATTATTATGTTATACCTTGTCTAGTGGAATAAAATTCCTATTACTCGCCCTCGTTGATTAGTACAGCTACAGGTGTAAAGATAATGCATTTAGGCTATATAAAAGATAAAGTAGTAAAAAATACGCAACTTCAAAATTGTGTTTAATATGTTTATTGAACTTGAGATGACGAAAGTCACTGCGCAATGGCCTCTTGCTGGCTTAGTATGACCAAACGCATGTTGTTTTGTTGCTTAAATGGGACCAACATCAGTCACCACTGGCGAATATTGTATTAAACATTTCCTAAGGTGTTCACATAAACATGAACACAATTATTATATTTTATGTAGATAAAGCATGTCTTAGGATAGTTAATTATGTTGCCATCATCGCCCTTTTAGTAAAGTACACGTTTTGTTCCTCTTATTGCATTTGTTACGTTCATGTTTTTATCCTTACGACTCATAGACTTTTTATGAAGATTTTTTATGTCATTTATGATAATTATAACTTCAACAATGCTCACGTTTGGTTGAGAACTACAGGGGTTCGACTGTGTTTGCCCGGGATGAAAGGGGTTATTCAACGGCACATGCGACTGCGAACAAGGTCGTCATTACTTGTATGTACAGGTTCATTAACAAGTCATCCAGATTTCCTATTTATTTGTCGATCGTCTTTCATTGCATAAACATGCTCCTTTTCAACATTCGTTTTATATTGATTGCAGTCTACGCCTATTTCTCAAATATATGAATTACTCAGTAGGTCCATATGTGAAGCTGTTTTCAAACGACTGAAATTTTCTAAAATATAGCATGGCAATATAATTGTTTAAGTTATGATCTAGTTTTAAATCAAACAGCCAATATCGTTGTCTTGTCAACAGTTCAACAAAACTATTAAATAACATACGATACTTTTAGTTGCAATACAATATTTGATTATGTTGAGTGGCACTGCTTCAAACGTTTTAGGATATTATCAGTTGAAACACGGTCACTTTTAAGTGAGAAAAAAATCAAATATTTTATTTTAATTAAAGTATCGTATACTAATAATGAAATAGCAACTTCGTATATTTTGAATGAAGGAATAATAATAGGGGCGAAATGTGATACAGTGTTATTGATGGTCTACTTGAAATTGTCAATACGTCGCGGACTTTAAATTCGGAATCAATGATTGTTAACTCCGGTTATGGACTTTAATTGGCTTACACCAAAACACACACCCCGGGGAGAGCTTTTCTGTGCAAACAAACGCGAATGCAGAAATAACTGGAAGCTTTTAGTTTGTTAAACGGTGTAATAACCAAAACAACTTTCCGTTTTCACCATTTTCGTCTAGACCAATTACATGAATTCAGAACTACCGATATTCGTTAAAAATACATGAACAAGCAAACAAACTGTATTGCTATTACGACATATACATTGTAACTACAATGTCTAAAAGTGCTCGTATATTCGCTATAATTTACATGTACACCAAACCATAATTGCATGCTTAAAACAAATGACTTCAAAATCTTGTCACATAATTAATATCTGTCATGATTTTGAAATAATTGTGTATTAAAATGGTATTCCAATGCTATCACAACGACACAGTTTTAAAACTCCTTTCCTCTGCGACTATAAAATTGACGAAAATGTGTCAACCTGCGATGTAAGACTAAGAAACAAGATCGGACCCAGGACCTCGAGATGGACTTCTCGCCGCCTTGTCAGTTAACCTCTTTTGTTTGACTCCAGTCTCCATCCAGACGACCCCAATTCGTATATTTTCAAATGTGCACTCAACTACATTCGACACACTAAACTATTAGGATGAACAAACCCTGCCTTGTCCCGGATACTACCTGTGCACAAATTCTACCATGCAGCTTACGACTTATCCTACCTATTAACTACATGTATCATCTTATCTGATTCCCCTCTACTTAATCTTCCTCTACACCATATAACCATATACCTCTAATTTATCAAATACATGTAATACCTAGCTTATTTCTTTCATGTCTGATCTTACTGCATTTTTAAAGTCTTTTTTGTCATCACCAATCACATCACATTAAGGCTTACGGCGCTCAACTGGCATCGTCAAATAAAAAATGCATACGTTTGTTATATAGTTTAATGAAATAAACAAAAAAATAATATGTTTGATATTTAATTGAACTGTTTAATTGTGTATTGTTTTAATACTGCTACAGAAATTATATACGTCTTCTTTAAAATTTAAAGGGAAGTAATTTCTAATATTTTACCTCCCCTTAATATGAATACAGTGTATTAAAACTTGTAAATCTTGTTTCAAAATTAAAATAATCAAAAATGGTAAAAAGCTCCTGGTGATTTATCTTATAATATCATATGCTTAAATGTTACTAGGTTTGTGATTCTTCTGGACTGCTGCAAATGTATGTTTAAGTTAAGCGCCGTAAGCGTCTAATATGTGTCTGTTTGACCATTCATAGTCATTGGCCTTCTTTTTTAAAGAAGGAATTATCATCAACACTGAAATAACGGAATAGTTTCGTTTTGTTCTTTGAACAACAATTGTATATTAAACTATTATTTTTTCATAATTTATGTACATGTGCCCGTAGTTACAACCAATTAATGTAAGTATGTTCAACGGCCGGGTCAGCAGAAGCGAGACAATGTATATAAGCTTTTAAAGCTTTCTTCTCAATTCTGTTTTCTTTTCATTCCTTGTACATAGAGGTTTATTGCAATAGTTGTATTTTTTTATTATCAAATTTTGAACAGGATAAATGCCATTTTTGTGTTTATCCGAATAAATTTTGTTTAAACTACTGTATAACATCTCTAGAGCAACATCAGACGGCTACATAAGATATTGGTTGCTCTATCAATAGAGGGTGATCTTTTGCTGGTCGAGAGAGGTAGCCGCTCGTTAGAGGTGCCGCTCATGGAGGTTATACAGTAAACCCTGATACTGAACCCAAAGGTCAAAACCTGGCACTGTCTCATTTAATAAAATATGAAGTCCAAGAATGGGCATTACTTTGTGTAAATACGTGTAAAGTTCATCAGCTAGGAAGGTGTCCTTATTACTAGTAACTAGTATTCAAAGGTCGGAAACGAAGCATTACTTGGTAAAAACGCAAGCAAGACGTACCACACTTTGTCGCTATCTTCAACTTTTATTGATTAACAAATTTTTGTATCAAGTTTAAATGTAATGGCATAGTGATCTGTGGATTATCGCATTTTATAAAGTTGTAAACCAAGATTTTTAAAAGTCCATATGGGTATATCCGGTGCTGACTGGAACACCGACAAAAGTGTGACGGGAATAGATTTACCTGGTCGTTGAACAGTTCAGCTAAATTAGAATGAATAAAGAAACGCATATTAATGATCTTATTAAATTGTCAAAACTTTTGCTGTATATAATCAGAAGTTCTATATTGCCTGAAAAAATATATCAGAAATTTACCTGTACATGTCGGTATATAGCGCAACTATATATTTA
>Ga0224511_10002325_pt1 | contig 12703 bp, 6 predicted proteins | sample SF_May12_sed_USG_2_FD_169988 | JGI IMG/M metagenome (GOLD analysis project Ga0224511, IMG submission 169988) | Sediment microbial communities from San Francisco Bay, California, United States - SF_May12_sed_USGS_8_1 | ecosystem: Environmental > Aquatic > Marine > Sediment | place: USA... | reverse complement strand
ACTACAGCTGGTGTTAAGTGCCTGTGTGGCGGCTGTAAAATGTCGCCCCGTACTTCATCATTGTGTAGTCATATTTTTCTGGTCCTAAGGGATCATTGACTGTATGTTTGTTTACATTTGAAAATGGAGTTCCGCTCATGCGCTAGGGGCGTCAGTGGTGTGGCATCTTTCATTACCACTGATGAACAGCTTCAATAAAACCTAAGCTGCTGTTTTATCATTCAGGCCTTGTTTCCTGAGGGCTTCCCTTTCTTCAGTTTAATACATATCTACGACTAAATGGCGAGTGATAATAACATACCTAAAAACACCACTTATGTTAACACAAATAAACTTCGCATCATATGTTGAGAAATCTATATTTAAACCTACTGTTTGGCATAGTTAAGCAACCGAAATTCTTTTTAACATTTTAACTACTCGTCGTATGTTTAGACATTGACATTAAATTAAATACCCAATGTTTTGCATAACGCAATTACACGACATTCTTAAACATCACTAAAGTATCTTTAATATGTTGATAAAAACACACATTAAAATCGAATGCTTTGACTTACACATCATATTTGTCATAAATAAAGGTAAATGAAACTGAAGAAAGGGAAGCCCTCAGGAAACAAGGCCTGAATGAGAAAACAGCAGTCCTTGCGTAAACATATCTAAATTAACCATCGATATATTTAAAGGAACATGTTACGACCTTTTGGACTGCTCGACTGTTGGAGCCAGACAGTTGTTCTGCAACAATCCTGAGGACGGAACCCGGTACTGCAGAAAGTCGTGTGGTTTCTGTGGTCTGTATAATAGAATTATATTTAGTAGTTTGATGACAAGATTGTACATATCTTTACTGTCAAAACACCGCATACACGCAATTTTGTGAGGTAAATTGAGGACACCTTGTTTACATTATTTACATTTATGCAAAATATTTACTATAAACTTACAATAAATCAACAACAGCAATTGGTGTTCTGATATACCTTAACATATGGTATGTTTAGATTTCTGGTATCACTTTGTAACCAATTTATTTAATTTTAAACAAACAGTGTTGTTTAAAAAAACAAAACGCCATTGGACACTCATGTACGTTGTTTATCAGTTATGATAACCAATATCAAAACTAATTGTTTTGTATATGATCAAACACTTTTAAAAATAATGCATATTAATAACTGAAACGCTCAACATCCGTATTTTCTGTCTTAAACAGAGAACTAAGCAATCCAGTCTACTTATGGAGGTCAATTTGTGGTCAATTGGAATAGAACTTATACATCACTAAATATCTTTGCGTCATGATGTTGTAAGGGTTTTTGTGTCGTCCCTTTTGCTAGTTTTTGTACGGGCCATTTTGTCATGGCGCCCTTAAACATGACATATCTACATTGTTTGCAACACTCTTTGTTTGAACATCTCTTCAATTTATATTATATTGGATTTAAAGCAGCTGACCTCAAGAATACACTAAACAATCATTATTTACAAATATTTCAAAATATCTCTTTAAATATTTATATAATAGTTGTACGAAATAAAAATAATATATAAAATATATTTTTTCACTTTTTTTTGCTTAAACAACAGATAATTCGCTTTTCTTCCATTGGGATATTCCTATTATACATAACGGCTACTGCGTTAGTAACGCGGTAGATTATGCAAAGAACAACGATGTTTTACCAACGATTTTCAACTGAATTAAGGGGTCAGTAATAATAGATTCCTCCACTGAACATAACTTGACCAGTATTTATCTTTAATTTTATTATTATTTTTCTTTTTTGTTTGAGCATCTGGAGGACAGCTGCTTTAATGAACGGTTTGTTAATGATGATAATATAAATTATAGAGATGCTCAAAGTCAACATTATGCAAACAAAGAGGACAGGGTCATGTTTAAATGATAAATTTGATATTGAATAATATTTTTCAAGAGATATATATCTATATATCGTTTAACAATATTGTTTAGTTTTGTTTTTGGCATTTAAGTGTAAATGTTTAACAAAAATGCATATTTACCATTTCAATTAGATACACCACCAATAGCGCCTTCACTGAACATCTGCGATGACCCGACGGAAATAGTAAGATGTGAATTACTAGATAAAGAACTGTGCGTCTGCAAAGATGTCGAGATAATGTCACTTTGCCAGGGTTACTGTGACGGTAGTTGCCGGGGATATACACGGAACCAGACACTTATCAGAGATTGTCATCCAATTGTACAGGCAGGTGTTAAACAGCAATAATATCCTTTTAGTAAATGAACGTTTAAGTTGTCATACATAAAACGCGTCGTGTGCAGGATAGGGTATATAGACTATATAGAATATATTACTACATGTATATGATTCACAAGGTTTAATCAGCCCAATGTGTAAGTTCATATTTGATATAGTATTCAAAATATATTGAATACATTGTGACAAATGTGTTACACATGTTCCTGTCGTAAGAGTTTTTACTGCACGAATTGTTACTTACTAATTAATTTAAAATTGATATTTTATATGTGAATACCATTCCATACACACCATAACAAACCAATTTAACACAAAACGTATATGTATTTAACGTCTACAAAGACATAATATGAACACTTAAAATGATTTGTATGAAGTATGTATTGCATTTATGTTTCAGAGATCGGTCAGGGTCGCGCGATACATGCACACCGTAGAACAAGAGTGGAATTAAATACTTTGTTTTCAAATGTCATTGTCTTTTCATAATAAACATAAGTTAATATGAGTGAATCTTTTAATTTTTGGACACTTTTTAGATATGAACGCCTTACCACAATGTCGTCAACGGGGGCTGTGCCTAGTTTTTAAAGGGGTGAAAGGAGGTTGGAACTGCCAAAAATATTGACCTCAAGTACACTGTAATAAAACGTTGCATATGATATTTGCGTTAAACGTGCAGTAGGATATCTTAGGCTACATTTAATATCGCTGCTAAACAAGGTTTTATTTTTATATGTGTTTGCTATACGCGTTTAAATTACACTAACCCTAGAAGACCAACGTGACTTTATGATGGTATCTCAGGCAAAATGGCTATTTTAAATATGTGATGGCTGAATAATGTGATGTTAATAAATTTTAATTTAAAACGTCTCTCACACAATTAAAAAAGAAACGAGTTTGAAACGAATGTTTTAATAACACAAACAAAAAAAGGCAAATATTCTCAATTCAATATTTAATTCCGTTTGTTAAATGAAACTCGGTTTACCTCAGAAGCAATGGTATAACCAGGTTAGCTGAGGGCCGTATTCGGAATTACACACACTCAAGCTAGTATCTTGCTTATACTACACCTCTCCATACAATAAACATGGCCTGGTATAGTCATCAAATTAACTACATGAATATGTACAAGTACAACATATAAATGTATTAGTACACGAGTAGTTAAACATATACGTACTCACATATATTTAAGCAAATCCCAGAAGCCTTTAAATTTCATAATTAAAGCAGAGTTTAACATAAATCTTATAAAATTATTAAGAAAAACCCAAATGTCCATGTCATAGCGATATCCAACATAAAAGGTTAATAGGTTGTTAAGTGACAGTGTGGTCTTATTATGATCACACTGTCACTCCACTTAATCACTACACCGTGTCGGTTAGTTCTGGCTGTAAAATAACAGACATGTAATTCAATACACGCAATTCCAATTTCAACTGTCAGTCCACAATCTATTGTTTACAAAGTTACAAAAAGGTTAAAAGGTTAGCAATTTTCAGACACTCAGATAAATCAAGTAGCAGAACAACAATAGAAAGTCAATGAATAAAGGAAAACCGACTACAAACCTTAAAAGCATTTAGAAACAACACAATAATATATTATGTTTAAAATGCAATTCTATCAAATTATGTCTTTGTCAGATCGAGTTTTGCGCGAAAGTAAATGTCGCGAGCAAGATACAAACTGTTGGCAAAAGTAAAACTAAAGCAGTCAACACAAACATGTAGTAACATGTCAAACTGGTTACAATATTATTCGGAGAGAAAAAAAAAGTCCTAAAGAAGAGAAAAATAGCAGCCTCTGTTTTATTGAAGCAGTTTATCAATGAAAATGACCAATGCCAGTTCATTCTCGTCCCTAGCACGGAACTCTTATTTTCAAATATAAACAACATACAGTCCAAAAATCTACACAATGATGTAGTCCGGGGCGAAATTTTACTGCCGCCAAATTAACATTAAACACAAGTTGTAGTAAGTTTAATTAAACATAGCAAAACGAATGTAAACCTAACCGTTCTGATTCTAATCACTCACTTACAAAAACTTTGCAACCAATCTCCTCGTGAACTGTACACGGGATGGCAAGCACCAGGTACAAACGGTATCAGAGATTTAAGATATTATTCAATGGTGAACTCTAGTTGAACATTAAATCTTTACTATCTAGGCAATTCGTATGGCTTGGCACGCAGTACTTATCACTTCTTCTAGCATGTGTAAGGATTAGTGAACAATTTAAAGTTAGATTAGTAGAAAGGTAACTGTGTATTGACAATCAATATCTGTATCTATCCATTAAAAGGCCTGAGAGTCCAGGCACACTTATGGTGAGATCCTCATGCCCCTTGTGCCATTTCACGGCTCAGTGCATAATGATAGGAATCCTAAGGTAATATAGATATAGAACCCACAATGAGTAATGTATTTAACATTACTTAACACTAAGAACTTAACCAAATGCATAATAAAACAAACATACATTTACTCAAATGATAACAGCACACGTTCGTTTTAACGTCACAAACCACATGCTTATACATATATATCTAAATCTTACAATCTTAACGCCATGGTCACGCCTGTACATCGATCCCTTCTCTCTCTCCATGTGCTACGCTTAAAATGAGAAGATCGACTTCCGGTGCTAGCGGAAATGTAGTGAATGAATGAAAAATAAGGATCAATGTGCAGGCGTGATGGTAGGGCAAATATTTAAAGCATTTCTAATGCACATAACAAAACAAATTGGGCCACACTCAGATCGAACGAAACAACTGTGTATACGTGGTACTTGCCCTTGAATTTAAAGCATAAATAGGTCTGATGTTCTGACGAAAATAAAACATCAATATGCCTTAAGACAGATCAAACCTAAAACATTTTATTAAAGCATTCAATACCCTAATTCCAATCATCAAATGACATTTCCCTTTCTAAATATTTTTGTTAACTAATCAGATCTAAAATCAGTCTTTCCGTGCCGACAAGATCAATAGACACACTTAACAGACTAACGCCATTCGGGGTGGTTTTAGATTTAACAATAAAACTATATTTAACATATCCTCAACGCATTATTCAACAAAATCTGAGTGCAATTTGTTATTACCGAAAACATATTATTCTGGTATAGTGACGAATGGTATTTTATAACCGTTCTCCATACAATTTACAATATCACGATTTGCGCCTATTTCTCTCTAGAGTTTAACATGCTTCTTTAAATTGCCGTTTACGTTAGATGAGCTACAGTCACTATATTTTTCACCACAATCAGAGTCGATGGGAGATAAATCTTCAAAATACTTTTCATTGACTGTGCGTATTGATGGTGTATATGAAGAATTTGCCTTGACACCGAGATCTTGTTGTTCTCTACTAAGTCACTTGTATTCGCGGCAGAAGTGACCCTGGGGTACTAAGGCGAAGTAGTTGCGGTAGCACTCGACCTGGCGGGATAGGACAAAAAAAAGCGGCCGCCGATCAAATCCCCGAGCAATAGAAGACTAGGGAAAAGTGGCTCCTGTGCGGGAGGCCCCAGCACTGTGGCAGTATCCAACGTCACGGTAACACGGGGCACGGAAAAAGAATTAACATATCTCTGTGAAAATGGGCCTTAAACCTTTTCACTGCTCTAGCCTCAGCCTTGCTTATGCGCTTTTCATCCTCACTGTCAGAACCTAATGTAGGTTTTTCAGCGAAGCTGTCTAAAATTGATTTTGAACTACGAGATTTGCAGAAGCTTAGATCAATGAAATGCTGCACCAAAACATAAATATTCAGCGGGAAAATTGAAAACTAGCATTTTATTGGTCGATATTTTGTAGCGCAATGAAAATAAGGCAGTGCAATAAATAATGTTATGAGCTATCTTCTTTCCAATCTGCACCATTAGAAAGATCTATTTGAAATAATTAAGAAGGGCAAAACTGCATTTTATGATGTTCAATTATGAAACTTAACATTAAACGCGATAGTTATAAAACGCCTTTTGTTAAAATGCCACAAAAAGTTCGCATAACAACAGGAAATTAATATAATAAATTTAAACGACTGGCCTAAAATGTGTTGGAATCTTGCGGGTTTCACATTTCACAACATCCAGAGTTCAATCGAGTGGAGTCTATGCATCTCTTGACTCCATGTGGTGAGGTGGTGTCACCTCTGGTGTTTATTGGTACCTTTCAACTTCATATAAACTTGTACGAATCGGATTAGAAATAAATCCAAATGTCCTTTACAAACTCCGCTGATTGTTATTTTTTAAAGACACTTCTTGTTTGTATTCTGATACAGTAGCCCGGCCTCCGGGAAAAGAATCAACAAGATCAACTTAACATCACATTGCTTTAATATAATTTCTTCAAACCGTTATTCTTTGGCAACATTTTTCAAGACAGATGCTGATACAGTTTAAAACAGAGTCATTTAAAACAAAAATTTAGTGTATACTGTACTTAACATGAAGCATTTTGAATGTTGGAATATTCAATTTCGTAACGTGCCTTTGTTGGCATTATTTCTTGAGAGAACTTAACAGTGAATCAAAATCATTTTTGAATAGATCAAAAGCTTCAAATAGCTCTCCTCTATCCCCGAGGGCCTACCTTCACTTTGACCACATGGCTTCTGGGAAGTGACAGCTGAACCACTCTCATTAATTTTTCTGCCGTCCTCAAACCCCCAGCTCCGGAGTCGTCTATCGCAATACAAAACGAAACGACGCACAAGTCGAAAACAAAATGAATGAACTTCTGTCAAATCAAATCAAGTCAATGTTAAAGATAAAACTTTGTAGTATTTAAATTAATACGTTTTAACTGAACCGTTTCCTGCTTTCCCGTCGAATGAACAATCTTACAAACCTACTACACGAAGAAATCTCATATACGCATCAATGCACAGTTATAGCGTACTTCCGAAAATATGCCAAAACGAGTTATTCGTTCGCACCTCGACAATAAATACATATATGATATTCGTTTTGATAAAACAAAAATGCTTATCAAAACAATCTTATGCAACCATCGACATAAATGTGAAAACTCGGAGTGCCCTCATATGATATATATGGAAACGTAATAAGGGTAGTATTTGTTTGTTTACAGTAATGGATTTTATACCACATATGTATCACAAATAAAAGTTTCCTTGTGTAACATATGCACGCAAAACAGCCCTGAAGAACCAAAAGAAAAAAGAACTCGACTTCCGCTTCCGGTGTAAACAACACGTATTTTCCCTCTTTCATAACATAAATATGTAAATTTCTGATTTTCAACTACTTCCCGACAAGATATCGAGCAGCGACACTTTCAAATGGGTAAAACCAAACTTACTGGCCCAAAACATCGCACGATTATTGATACAGAGTACAATAATAGCCAAACAAGGCGAAGCAGGAGCATAAAGCGAAAGATTATCTCCCTGATGTCGAAAACAACGATAAAAAACACAGACAATCTTCAGGTTCTGGTTCTGATCGTGACGTCCTGAATAGAAACCCTTTACGTTGTCCAAGGAAACCCACAATAAGTAGTGTTCATATAGACAGTAGTTCATCTAAAACTGTCCAAATGGAATCCACGGGAGGCAACTCAACGCCTAATACCCCTACAACGCCAATGAATGACAGTCTTAACAGAGGTGTATACATGTATACACCAAACCAGCACCAGCCATCGCCACAGTATGTTTATACTCACTCTCAATTACCAAGTGCCGCTGTGTTGATGCCAACCCCATCTCAGACACCATCCCAGCTGTCAGTCCAAACCCCCACCCCCAAATAACATTGACTGATCTGGACATCTGTAGAGTTGTCTCATCTCTCAAAGAGTCACTAAAAGATGAAATCACAGCCATGCCTCTAACCAATATAGCAGGAGGAACTGTGTGCTGATCAGCAATATAGAGGAGCATACTGGTGAGGACACCAACACTATAGCCATTAATGTTGCCAAAGAGGGAGGGCTCACTATCACGCCCGGTGAGATTAATAGGTCACACAGGATTGGCAAACCTGGTAAAAAGAAATCCAGAGATATTGTTGTGAAATTTGTCTCCTACCAATCCAAGGCCAAGTTTATGCAAACCCGTAAACAGTTAAGGCAGAATTCCCCTATAACTGACACTTGGACCTATGATGGGAACATTTTTGTTAAAACTGACCCAAAAGGACCGATGGTGAGGATTAATTGCCACATGGACCTGGCAAAGTTTGGGTACAAGCCTCAATCCAACATGAGCATATCCAAGTGACTGTACACTTACTCCTAACCATCTGACAGAGTGATCATCATATAAACTACTTAACTATGAAAAAACTATGTAAAATATTTAAACTGTGTATAGATATGTGTCTTGTGTGAATTATTATACAGTAAATATATGTCAATATGTATATAAGTGTGTGTATATGCATGTACATTTATGTCTTAAGTATGTAAAAATGTTCTTATAATCTTTCACATCTTATTTATAACATGCCTTGGACTCATGTAAATATTGAGTTACACTTGACTGTTCATAAGTATACTTTTCCGTATCTCTAAAATTGCATTATGTGTAAATGATGTCATGTAGATCCTTATTTTATTTAAACTGTATAAATATGTATGTTTAAGTAAGTACATGTAACTCTATAGCATGTAAAATGGTTCCTCATTATCTTACACATTTCATGATAAATATGCCCTGGACTCAAGTAAATACTGTGTTATACTAAATTGCTCATAAGTTTACTTTATGATATTTTAAATATAAATTGAAGAGATGTTCAAACAAAGAATGTTGTAAACAATGTAGATATGTCATGTTTAAGGGCACCATGACAAAATGGCCCGTACAAAAACTAACACAAGGGACGACACAAAAACTCTTACAACATCATGAAGCAACAGACATTTAGACAAACTATATTTTTGTGTTTTTCGGATTTTTTTTTAATTTTCTTTTTTATTGATAATTTCTTAAAGGAATTCTCCAAGAAATGTTGAGTTACCGCCTTGGTACGGTCAATGACTTTCATTGGAAGTTTAAACCAGTTTTAAGCTATAGCAAACCTCACACTTTCTCAACATTTCTTGGAGAAGAAAAAGAAAGATAAAATGCATTTAATCTCTCCAACCAGACTTCTATTCATTTCTGTGCTATAAGAGTAGTGATGTGCCGATTATCGCAAAGTCGCTGACATCGGTTAGAAAAATGTAGCCCGAGCGACAATCGATTGCTGTATGGACGAAAGCGACGTCGCGGTAATTCGGATTTTGTTTTACCGTGCCAAAGGGAAACAATCCAAACAGATAAATGACCGACAAAGGCGAGGATGAAAATAACAATAAATCTTGTCCGAGTCCCTACCCGGGAAAAAAGAGTATCGAGTTAAGAACTTAAGGGTAACTTAAGACTATTGATTATTGAGTTGATCTTCTAGTCACTTCATTTTTTATTGAACATTGTTAAATAGTTTATTGTTATTTAATAAATATAAATACTAAAAATTCTAGAAAATTTATTATAATATATCTAGGAGTTTTTGTAACTATAGTAAAAAGATGAAATTCTTAATATAAATCCGATTAATAATCGGAAAGTTATCGATAGTGTCCCAACCGATTGAACCGATAATCGATTGTAGAATTTTCCAACCGATTACTATCACTATATAAGAGTGTCTCATACTTCCAATATACACAAACTGACTTTTGCAAGAGTTGTAACTCTCATTATTATAGAAAACAAGTGCTCAACTCTTGATTACAACTGACATCAATATCAATAAGATTTCGCTTAGTCATACATACACTAGTTCCGAATGAGTTTGCCCCCTTATTTTCATATACATGGCCATAGTGTGTTATCCTAAATTCATACACAGAAGTTTTACTTAATTAATTTAAGTTTTCATGTCATCCAAGTACAACTTATTTGTATTGATGCCTAATCATATTCTAAGATTACTAGATAGTTTTAATAACATCTAATATAACATACCGGTACATACTCTTCTACTCTTTGTACATACTTCCGTTTCTTCAGTTTAATACAAAAATTTCAAAATTGTTGCTTTGCTCTGCTGAAAGTATTTTTAATTTATAATAATCTACATATCTTTATATCATCAACAACAAAATGCCCTGTGTATACAAAGAAAAACCTATATCTAGTCAATGAATGTTAAATACATGTTTATTTCAACATGTATGCGTATATTATGATGCAATAGTTAACATAATTATACTCTTTCCAATACTATCAGCCTGCTGATCCGGTCACTAAACATGATTACAAGAGAGACTACTCCTGTTGACATAGTGCTCCAAAGTTTGACAGGCAATTAAAGAGAGACAACTCTTAAAACTCATTTCTAAAAGATGTCCTGTTGTATTAACAGTTACTCAGTAGATGATGATTAACCTTAGACAGCACTATGTAAATTAGGTCTATATGTGATCAGAATTAGTTTATTCATAACCATAATGACTAAATCAAGATGTCAATATCTGTCATGTTTTCACTATTATTGTTATTATATATATATATCATTGTAACATACTCATTACATTATAATAGATAAAAATGACTTTGTGTTGCATCTATTGTTTATGTTTTTCCTTCCTTTGGATGTAAATTATCATTTATTACAACTGTAATTGTAATCACTGTAATATACTCTAAATAATAATTAATCAGACTGACCTCATGCAGCCCATTGTTGTTCATGCATTGTCTTTCTGTGGATGTCAAATAGCATTTTTACAATGCTATGCATGTAAATCTAACTACCCCTAAACTGTCTGTATAACTTGTAACTTACATTAGACCTTTTATGTTGTAAAACAACTGTCTGTTTACCTCAAAATTGCTCCATATACATTACAGGACTCCAGTCCTTTAGTAGTCCTCTGTTAAAATATTTGTTTTGTGTTACAAGTAAAACTAACACTATACATAGATACAATACATAGAGTCTATAAACAAAAAAAATGTAATCTAACCTGTTCAAATATTCCAGTACTCAGTGTAATGAACTTAACTAGCATCATTAAGCTAATTTTGCTTATTGGATATTTGTGTTGTTTTTACCCTTCCTTGTATTAGTTTTGGAAACTATTTACCATTGATCCTTACAAACTATACCAATTTTATTTTGAATGCAAAAATATGTCATGTTTCATACTTTATCATGCCTTTCAAGTCCATTTCTGTTTGACTCATCAATTTTATTAGATTTTGTTATATTTACCAATACAGTTGCAAAGATTCAATTACCAATTAATTTATTTCATTAACATCTCAGCTTAAGTTTACCAATGTATTGTCATTTCTACCTTATAATAATTTCATTAATAGCTAGCTGATCATAAATCATTTCTGAACTTAACAATATTTTTTTCTGTAATAATTCCATCTACATGTAATTGTTCAAAGTATTTAAATATGTTCTTACCAGTTGTATGTTAGTCCGACTCTGTCGAGCATAACTTCTAAAATTCCAGCTGCAAAATCCTCAATTCGAATCACAGTACTTGTTTCTATAACATAAATCCGGTCACGCTTGGCACTTAATCTTTTTCCATATATCTAAGCACATTTACATACGAAATTGACAATTTCGAATCATGCCTTCTATGAAATAACTAAATCCATTGTTCCTGTTTTCTCTTGGAAAACTCCGTTTCCATTATGACACTCCACATTTAACGTAATGACTTATTATCCGAGCAACTACTCAGTCTTAAGATAAATACTGTATAAAGATCAACATCCATCCTTTGTAGAATTGCACAATTTGCCACTTTAAATCGCATAACTGTCTGTCGCGTCGTCTCGACAGTGTACATTGTTTACGCACGAGACGAAATCATTGCGGTGATTCCCCATGAAAAAATCGTGCACATGCTACACTAACTTAAAGGGATGGGAACGGTATTGTATAAATCCGAATTTAGCGTTTTGTATTCAACAATGTTTTTGCAACGTAGACATACGCTCTTTCTGCACCGCATCTACATGTTTATTTCGTTTTTTATGTGTCTCTTCAACAAAGTATTTATACTAATACTCTATGTCGAATTATACTATATCGATGTTCCAAATTATAATTGTGATGAAACACTAATTTTACTGCGATTATGGTCCTTTAAATTGAACACGACCTGTTAAATAAAGTATTAAGGCTACACAAATTATTTCCCATCTTAGCTCATTAGCTGGATTTAAATGTCTAGTATATTTTTACTTAGCACATACACTGTATTTAACAAGATATGCACTAAGCACTCCTGTCCTAATCATTACCCCATATATTTATAATACGGGACTTTTTATTCTGTAAAAATAGACCTTATCACTATTACACCTTCGTCTTCTTCTGCTCTTTTTCTCTCTGTATGTGGCGCTGGCATGTCAGAGTGTGGTCAACCC
>Ga0224511_10002324_pt1 | contig 12703 bp, 7 predicted proteins | sample SF_May12_sed_USG_2_FD_169988 | JGI IMG/M metagenome (GOLD analysis project Ga0224511, IMG submission 169988) | Sediment microbial communities from San Francisco Bay, California, United States - SF_May12_sed_USGS_8_1 | ecosystem: Environmental > Aquatic > Marine > Sediment | place: USA... | reverse complement strand
TATAAAAACAAAACTCAGGATGCCTTATATAGTTGGGCAAAACAGCTTTTTAGATTAATTGTAATATATTGAGATATACGTAACTATTAATCTGCATACCTCTTACACGCAACTGGACTTGCCACGAATCACTACCAGGCCTGTTACATGCATAAACGCCTGTATCATTCCTGACGACGGGAAACAGTCGTAGAATCCTCCTGTTTTCCGCCCAGCTCAGGCGGTCGTTGAACGTGTTGTAGGCTTCCTGTGCATAGTAGGCGTACGTTGTAGGCAATCCGTTTACCAAAGGGGGACCGCTCCATCCTGGTTTTTCACTGTTGTAGATACCACACTCGATGTCAGCCGTCGTAGAGTTCTCCACATTGTAGACCGTGTTCACCGCCCAACAGACGGGTATCAGCACTGGAAAGCATCCGGTTGATTTATAATAGTAGATACACTGTTTCTCAGCGAAAATTTATTATGGAATTTGTTTTGCTTTCAAATGTAAGTTTGGACACTTATCAATATATAACGGTAACTTAGAGATGAATAGTTGATAATATGTATACTAATACAAATCTGAAAGTATAATCAAATTTTAACTGCAAGTTCACATTGGAGGTAAAGTCTTAACTTTTGCATCAGGCTCACTATTCGACCGCTGTTGCAGATTATTGCGAAAACATACTAGTATTAAAAGGTTCTTACCGTTCAACAAGAAAATATAATATCCACATATCAGGTTCATCTTGTGTAACACTTAATATCTCCTACACTAGAAGTTTTATGTATATCAAACGCGAAGGTAAACACACACAGGTGTATTACAAAATCATATACAGCAATGTAAACCTTCTGGTTGTAAGTGTTTGTGGATTTATCTAGATACATGACCTACTCGTGAATTCGTTGAATAAAGAAGGAGCATACACACTGATACAGACTAAAACGGTCATTTTAGAGACAGCGTTATAATGTTAGTAGGTAATGTAATCTTTAAATATTCAACGATTTTCTTTTCCATACATGTATGCGTTTTTAAGTTTTTTCAAAAACAAGTTTAAAACGCTTTAACTTTGAACTTTTGTTTTCCTAATAATTGTTTACTGTCCTAAAATATCGATATCTTATCAAGTTAAAAGCTTTGTGAGTTCTAAAGTTTTATTTTGCTTTAAATATTAATTATGACTTTTGCCTCATAATTACATTTGTAACCAGGCTCAACATATTTGACATTTTTACCTAATAATGTTCAGCTTCTTTTCATTTAGAACTCTTGTAAACAGTGTGTATTATATTTAAAAATCGCTGCATCAACAATAAACAAGGCGGTGAAAAGTTGAGCTTAACATTTTGTGACTTCTCTGGTTACTAATTAATGTTTACGTTTTACTGCATATTTTTGTAGCGAACTACACCATAATTAGGTTGACAAGAAGACCCTGCTTTTTCTTTGTATTCCTTACATTTTGAGTCGTTTTTCTCCCTACTTTTAAATATAACGGACCCAATACCACTTTGTTTTGTTGTTGTTGTTTTTTGCGCCATACTGTCAGGCTAGAAAATGAACATTTTTATCCTAGTATTACTCCTTAAATTATATGTATTTTGATAAAATAGTAGCTGCTATCAAAATATATATCATTTAGTACATTTAAATCACCTAAAAGCTGTACTCGAAATGTCAAATGAATATGTTTAAATTCTAATTGTTGCCTCTTTAACGTGCATGTTTTTACATGACTTCTTTGTGCAAAAGTACGACAGTAGCTAATTACCCGAACTGTCCAAACGAGCCAGTTGCAATATCTCTGCTGTTACCCTTATTAAAAAAGTGTAGTTATATATTTGCTCAAGTTTAAACAGAAGGACACTGATTAGCCTTTTATCAGTTTTTTAAACTGATTTTGAATGAAATAGGAATAAATATGTATATTGGCCCCCTAAAAACCAGATTAAAGAAAACATCCCATATATATGTTGGCCCCCTTATGGTAGAATAAAGTAACAATCACACTTTTATATTGGTCCCCTAATACCTGAAAATATACCAGAATAGACCCTTGTTCAGCAGCAGAAATTTATGAAACTGTTCTAATTGCATGTACCTATAGTATAACATGTATCTAAAACTATGTAATGCATTACTCTGAGACAGTAGATGTAACCTCCCTGTCTGTCATAATCACAAGCCTCCCATCCCAATCCGCAGACCCCAGTAACACATTATTATGGCACAATAGACTTGTTGCGTTATTCCTTTAACATTATTGGGGTCCTTTACACTTGTTAGTTTATTAGGAATTTGAGAAAAAAAATGTTTTAAAGATAAACAACTAATTCTTATTTCTTAAGCCATAAAATCAACTCGGTAAAGTTGAATTAATAATGACATTTCTACCTTAAGAACTGATTAATCGATTGTCCACTGATCTTTGGAACCATGGCTAAATCCAAGTTGTCGAAGCACTTCTTTTGGCAGTTTTGCACGAATGATTGATACGAATACATGCTGGTTAATATTTGCATCTAACACTTCCAAGCTTCGTAAGTGTTTCTCTACCGTGTTTAAGAAGATCCTTAAAAGTTCAACTTGTGCACTTGGTGTTACAATATTCACAAGACTTTGGTAGTATAAGTCAATTACATATTATTTGTTTCCAAATCTTTCTCTTAATATCTGAATAGCACCTTTGTCATTTTCATTGAACAGTGCTAATCCTGCAATTGCTCTTGTGGCCTCCCCTACAAGTTTTGACTGTAAGGAGTTGAACTGTTCTATTGGAGACAATTTTGCATTCGTATGAACAGTGCACTCAAATGCATCCCAGAACTATGTCTAATGAAACTAGTTCTAACTTTGGGAGTTTGACGGAGTGTTCTTGTTGATGTTCACGTTTTCGTCTTTCTTGACGTTCAAACATCTCTTGCTGGTGTTTCAGTTGTGCAGCCGATAGTCCCTGCATTTGATGTTGCAGATCAAACACATCACTACTACTTGTGTTTGATGTCACATTTTCTTGTTTAACTCTAGCTTTAGCATTTCCACAGTGTTGTTTAATACATATGATGCAACATTCAGCTTCCTCTATAAGTGCACAGTCTTCATTAACAACTTCCTCGAAAAACGTTGTGTCACTTTCACTAACGGCATCACTTAGTTTAACACTTTGAATTTCGAGCTTATCGATGTATTTTCTCAAAATGTCAATCCTTTTGTTTAACATCGAAACTGAATCTGTACCAGTGGTATCACTTTTTAACAAGGCAGTTGCTGCATGAAGTTCCTTGTCCAAGGTGTTGCGATAACGTGTTCGAACGGCTTTCATAAATGTTATACTAGCCATCTTAAGTGTCTTCTTGGTTGGACTATATCACAGTTGTATCACAAATTCTGTTGTGAAATTACATTTAAATGATACAATCCGTTTTCTTGAATCAATAAAGACAAAAACTCGCTAAACTGATTATCTAATGCTTATATCTACCCAATGGTTGATGACAGTATTTCTTTCATTTGTTTGTGTAATCACTCTGTGACGAAAACACAATTCAAAGTTCCAAATTTTACTTTGAACATCGATTCATGTTATCAATAACTACTGATAACATCACTTTCTGACTTTCTGTCTGTTGTGTGTTGTTGAGAACACTTTTTTTCTTTGCTTCAGTATCACTGTATAGTGACAACTCTTCCCCGTTGCATAGGTAACACTGTTGCTATCCGAATACAGGTAGCGTAACACTATGTCCTGCTACATGGAAATCTCTATCCATACAATATGAAACATGTGTATCCGGTAAATCCTGTGATATGTTGCAAATCACATGTTCACAGCTTGCTTCTGTGAACAAAACACTAATATCACTGAAATAAATCATTGATGGTCCCTTTCTGATATTGTAAATGTACGGTTCTGTCCCGGGTTTCGGCACCATACAATGTGGCGGATATTTAATTATTTTGAATTAGACTGAATAAGGTACATTTATTTGCCACATTGGAGTGAATCCCGAGTATAAATTTAACAACGAAAACCACATAGAATTTCTGTTATTTTTATTTCCACAATAATGATATGTCCAAAAAGATATCAACGTAACGTCAAATCTAAACTGTTTTCAACTAAAACAAGCAAGCCTTTATATATACAGCAAATGCTCCGCCAGTTAATGGCGCGAAAAGGCACGTGGAAGTACCGTTGACAGAGCGAAGCAACCTGTATAAAAAAATTCGGACGTTCGAACAAATACTCTGAGTACTATCCTATGACTGGCCTGTATAAAAATGTTTGGACGTTCGAACAAATGTTCTGAGTACTATCCTATGACTGACCTGTATAAAAATGTTCGGACGTCCGAACAAATATTCTGAGTACTATCCTATGAATGGCATGTATAAAAATGTTTGGCCGTTCTAACAAATGTTCTGAGTACTATCCGATGACTTACCTGTATATAATTGTTAGGACCTTCGAACAAATGTTTTGAATACTATCGTATGACTTACATGTATGAAAATGTTCGAACGTCCGAACAAATATGCCGATAACTCTATTGTGGAAAACCTGAATAAAAATGTTAGGAAGACCAAACATTTTGCTTCATCTGTACAATATTTTACTGCCAAAGATTGAAAGTGGGAAAATTGTTAGGACGTCCAAACAAAAAGTGATTTTAAAATCATAAAAATGACCCAGAAAATGTTTAACAAATAGAAAAAAATGGACCTGCTTTTTAAAAATATGGTCTTCGAAATGGGATTGATGGGAAAACCCTTTTTTATTTTGGAAGAGCTTAAAAACAGTTGTTTTGTATTACTACAGTTACCCAAGGGGTTATAAGACATGATTATTATTTGATACATTCTGATCTCACTAGCGGATCCCTAACGGACGCGGACCTATAAATTGTTTATGCCAAAAACGCTAATTTTCTTAATTTTTTCTTCGCTCGCTCTTCTCGCGAATAAATTTAAGCACACTTTTAATAAAAGTATGGCCAAAACATAATAAAAATTACTTCTTCTACAACCTTCGACACTTTCAATGACAAACTGTTATGCTCGTAATCTTACTGTACAAAACTACCCAGATAGCGGACTCAAAACGGTATTATTGGATCATTTATATCGACCGTTTACGTAAAATCGGCGGGTTATGGCAAAACGTACGACCAAGCTGTTTAGAAAAGCTTACATTTCTTTGGCAGGGAATAGAGCGGAACAATATTGGTACGTCTTGTTTACAGCCTTCTTTCAAACATTACGCATGCCCAGAGGAGCCGGACTCAAAAATATCAAAGGAATCCGATCGGGCCCCCTCGGTTTTCTCTGCGAAAATATTCATGCCAATTTACATATGCCGACAAAAGTATACCTAAAAAATGACGTTTTCTCCAGTTGTGTTCGACAGTTTCTTTCTAAAGTTAAGTCTTGTTTCCCCAAAACTTGTCTATTTATATGATAATTAGTATAGTGTATCAATTAAAATTCCCTTAACTTGCATTCAGATGCAAACCTAGGACGTCATTTAAAAAATGTGTATTAAATTTATCTGTGTGTAGATATGACAAGGGAAAGCACTGTGTGAACAAATTTAATTTTATTTTTTTTTAAAGTCATTGCGTGAAGAATTTTTTGCGCTTATTAGGAGGTTCAAATCGAAACAAAAATATCAGACATATGAAATCAGAACTTTCAGAATAAAATGTGTTAAATAGTTACACGCGATAAAAAAAAGTTCGATTATTGTGACTTTATATAAACAAAAACACTGAATGACTGCCTAAAAATGGGCACTGAAATAAACATCGAGTTATTGCGTCAAAACGGGTGTATTTATTTTCACAACTTGATGTTAAAGCAGCTGTCCTTCAGATGCCCAAAAAATAAAAAAATAAAAAATATTAAAATTATCGGTCAGGTTATGTTCAGTGGAGAAATCTATTATTACTGACCCCTTAATTCAGTTGACAAATCTTTGGTAAAACATCGTTTTACTTTGCATAATCTACTGCGTTACTAACTCAGTAGCCGTTATGTATAGTAGGAATATCCCGATTGCAGAAAAGCAAAATGTCTGTTTTCCAAGCGAAAAAGTGAAAATACGTGTTTTTTTATTTCTAACAACTATTATATATATTTGAAGAGATATTTCGAAAAAAATGTAACTAATGATTTTTTTGTATATTCTAGAGCACAGCTGCCTTAAAAATCTTAACGATAAACACAAAGAAGCACAAATAACAGACTGTTTATGAAAATAATTACTTTTCATGAGCGTAGAATGGTTATGACGATATGTGGGCTTTATAAGAAAACAAATACTAGTCCATGTGTAACTCATACTTAAACACTGGAGTGAGAACCCTGAATAGACAAGGTAAGTGTCATTTTAGCAGGAAGCGATAGCTTCCCGCTATAGTTATACAGTGCGTTTTCAGAAAGACTGATTGAGGAATTTATTTTTATATAACACATTCAACGTTTCATTGAAGGTTAATCTTTTTTGTTGTAAAATGATATTTTCGACATATGACATATTTACTCCATTACGTCTTCCACGCTTAATCCAGGAACTCTTTGGCAGGCAATTGCGCAGTAGATTTCATCAGCAACGTAAGACAATTATAGCGAAGAGAGGCGACTTGTATCAAAGAGCATCGTATTACGTGAGTTGATTTATTTGTTGGTATGACATGCAGTGTTGTTATGGTTTCTTTAGGTATTTTTAAATAGTAGATCGTACATAAAGTGGCATTTGATGGTATCTTAATTGGTGTGTAAGCAATTGCGCAGTAATTAGTAAAGAAAGGCGGCCATCTTGTCTATAATCATGGTTTACTTTTTCACGTGAGTCGATTTGTATTTGTGTTGCAAACTCAGTTGTGTGAACATTTTATTGAAGAGCGTGTTTACTGCAATCGAACATTGTTTGAAATGTAAAATGGCATTGTTTGACGATATGGATGCACTCTAGAAGAAATAACAATCAAAATTTGACCTAAATTAGCAAAGAAGTATCGTCTGCGCATAACGCTTTCCCTTTGCTCGAGAATTGTTGAGAATGTGAGGCCCTCATCGGGATAGTTAACAAAAGGATGTCCTAGGAGGCCGTTTTCAAACGGGTTTTGTTGAGCGGCCGTTTTTGCCGCATGTAAATTTCCATTATGGCTACCTACAAAGGTTTGGACGCTTTGTTTACATTTAAATGTCTATGTTTGCATCCCAAGAAGCCAGCATTTCTAGTTATTCAACATATTAAAACCACATATATTTGGGAAGTTGGTGAGTAATCATTAACAATTTAGGAAACAATCAATCCTGGAAATTGTGTCCATGATCGAAAAAGAGCAATAGCGAAAAAGCGAAAAGGGATCTAAGCTTTGAAACATTTTTCCAAAGAAATGAACAGTCAACACGATGACACTGCCATAAACTGAGAGTTAACTCTTACAAGAAAGATTCGAGGAAATACTACTTTTCCAGCCGTGTAGTTACTGCTGGAATACTGGAATGCTTTACCTGAAAATGTTGAAACAGCGCCGTCTATCAATACCTTTAAGAATCGGCTTGACAAATTCATGGAGAAGAAGCTTTACACAGTTTATCCGGTAAATACCTGGGTATCAGACCTCTTGCTACCGATGTAAGATGTAAGAAGACGTAGTCTCAGAACTTATACCCAAATTACGTTTAGGTATCAGATTATGCTTTTGTCGCTCAACCATTAGCGTTTCTAGTTTTAGAGACGATCATTCTAGGAAATTTTTCAACCCATTGTTAAAAGTAAACATTCGTTGAGTGTTTACAACAAATGTAGTTCAAAGACCAAGATGTTTTATCAAATAAAGTTAATTCAGACTATTAACTCAAATGAAGTTTCCACATGCTGTTATTTCTTTTTCACTGCCCGCCATTAAAATCTTGGTTGACCTTATAAATAGGCTGAGGTCATAACTCTAACGTACAGCGAGTACCGAGGTGTTCCGAAAACAAGTTAGAGTTATGAAAGTCAGAACTAGCGAAAACGCTTTGTAATTTCATTATGGTGCCTCTATATTATTATTATGTGTGTACATATTGTCAAATATTTCTAAAAATTGGTGTGATTTTGATATTTTCATATAACGCTGACATTTTCAACAAATACAATTTTTCCGTAATATTTTACATGCATGAACAACTATACTTTGCAGTTTCTCATATTGTCGGGAGTAGGTTTCGCTGCTTAAATATGGTTTAAATGTAAGATGTAAACAATTCTGACCTAAAAGATACAGATATAGCATCTTTAAATACCTGAATTTGTTCACAATGTTACAAATGATAGCGTGTGTCAAATGGCAAGTTACATTGCTCTTGTAAATGACAAGCAAACTTGTGTGCGTAATGTAAACAGAATTAGAAAAAAGTGACAATAAGCTGCATAGACAGAAACAATGGCCATCAAAAGAACTTGTGTACATTCCACATTAATAAATAAATACATGTGTAATCACCGTGTTTTCAGGTGCAGAAGTCTGGTGTGCAGATAACAAGTTGTATTTATTGTAAGTATGTTTCACTTATTTATTTTGTAACAGAGTTACATTAAAAAATATTGGACACAGTTCTGTAGTGTGTTACATGGCAAGTTACATTGCTTTGTCATGACTAGCAAATTTCTGGTAAATGCGTTTTCTGTGCGTAATGTTAACAAAATTAGACAGAAGATACAATACGCTGCATATGTTGATAAAGGACAATGCGCAGTTGAAATGTATTGTGAACATTGCACAACAGATGTTTACCATGATTGTGAATTATATAAATATATAGTGTAACCACTGTGTTTCAGGTGCAGAAACATCACAAAGTTTGAAGTGCAGGACAAAACTTTATTACATCGCATTATTGTAAGTATTTTCTGTTATTTATAAATTGGTGCCTTTTGAATATTTAGTTTCTTCAAATCTGTGCAAAGCAACACATCTGATTGTGGAAAGATTTGCGACTGGCAATGACTCTTCACATGCAAGTGTCACATGCAAGTCTATTGAATCATTATGATCAGTGGCATTGGTGTGTCATTGGCTAGTCATCTAATGATGTTAGCTTTTACTACAAATAGAATGGATTTAAGATGTTACCTCTGGTTTTATTTCATGTTTGTTATTCAGATGCAGATGTTTGGCTTAGCATTTTCCACACATTGTTTGCACAAAACAGAGACCAAAAGTTGTCACAGGTCCCTAGGGCTGGGACGTTACAGTCAGCAGCTGATCCGATACGTATTCGAAACAAACCTGGCCGATATGGCCGTTTTCAAGACACATGTACAATACATAAGGCTTCCAAAATGAAGAATTTCGGATTTAAACATCAATGTGATGTTTGAGATTGATCTTTACAGTGAATCCAACAAATAATAGTTTTAAAGCAAAATGATCACCTGTGCATTGTGTACCATAGTTTTATTCAGTAAGTATTAGTTCAACATAATTAAGATCAAACTCAATATCCTTTAGTTTTCTGCTTAATTGTATGTAAGTCGAGTGTGAAATTATATTTCCAGATGTAACAGTACAGCATGAAGATTGTATAGATATGTATCGGTTGATTTCTATATCGATAGTGTACTGATAGTGACTGTATTCCTAGCCCTTCAGGTTACACAGCTCTAATTTATGAAAGTAAAGTCAAATGTCTTGCAAGTGTTGCCAAGTGGCTACCTTATATACAACTTCATTTCTGAAAATGCACATAACTGTCCACATTGTTTCAGGTGAAGAAGACATTTCCTAGTTTCAAGCCCAGACACCATTCCACAAGAAATGCATACTGTCTAACCTCTGTAGAGCAACATCACGCGGCTACATAAACTTTGGTTGCTCTAGAGAGTTTGTTGTTCCTCGGAGGTTATTTTCAAAGGTCATTGTGTCGCGCGGGAAAGATATTTTTGCCGTTCGAAAGAAGTGCCGCTCTAGGAGGTTAGACATTATAACATTTGTAGTAAGTATTCAGTACTAGACCATAGGTCAGATTTAGTAGCTACACCTGCTTTAGGTAAATTTAGCAAAAGAAGTATATTTCACACAATTTCAAATGCTGCAGACACAGCAAGTCCGCTTTTTAGCTCACCTGAGCACAAAGTGCTCAGGATGAGCTATTGTGACCGGCCTTTGTCCGTCGTCGTCCGTAAACTTTTGTACTTAAACATCTTCTCCTCTGAAACCACTCATTGGTTTTTGACCAAACTTCACAGGAATGATCCTTTGGTGGTCCCCTACCAAAGTTGTTCAAATGGTTCTGATTGGTTACATAAGTAGGTCAATGAGTCAAAAAGTAGGTTTTCACTATGCAATTTTCAAAAATCGTCTTGTTTTCAAAAATGTTGTTGTCTGAAACTACAAGGTCCAGAGATTTTATATTTGGTACATAGCATCATCTAGAGGTCCTCTACCAAAGTTGTTCAAATTATGCCCCTGGGGTCAAAATTGTCCCCGCCTAGGGGGTCACAATTTTACCTTGAATTATATAAGGAAAAGTTAAAACAACTTCTTATCTTTAACCGCTTATGGGAACTTGACCAAACTCGACAGGAATGCTTCCTGGGTGGTCCCTTACCAAAATTGTTAAAATGGTTCTGATTGGTTGCATAAGTAGGTCATGGGGTCAAAAAATAGGTTTTCAAAATGCAATTTTCAAAAATCTAGTCCGAAACTACAAGGCCCAGAGCTTTCATATTTGGTATATAGCATCATCTAGAGGTCTTCTATCGAAGTTGTTCAAATTATGCCACTTGGGTCAAAATTGACCCGCCATGAGGGTCACACTTTTACATTGAATTAGGAAAAGTTCAAACGACATCTTATCTTCAACCGCTAATGGGAATTTGAACAGCTTAAACAGGATTGACTCTGGGTGGTCTTCTACTAAAATTGTTCAAATGGTTCTAATTGGTTGCATAAGTAAGTCATGGGGTCAAAAAGGGGTTTTCAAAATGCAATTTTCAAAAATCTTTATGTCTGAAACTTCAAGGCCCAGAGCTTTCATATTTGGTATATAGCATCATCTAGAGGTCTTCTATCGAAGTTGTTCAAATTATGCCACTGGGGTCAAAATTGACCCCCGCCATGGGGGTCACACTTTTACATTGAATTAGGAAAAGTTCAAACGACATCTTCTCTACAACCGCTAATGGGAATTTGACCAGCTTAAACAGGAATGGCTCTGGGTGGTATTCTACCAAAATTGTTTAAATGGTTCTAATTGGTTGCATAAGTAGGTCATGGGGTCAAAAAAGGGTTTTCAAAATGCAATTTTCAAAAATCTTTATGTCTGAAACTTCAAGGCCCATTGCTTTCATATTTAGTATATAGCATCATCTAGAGGTCTTCTACTAAAGTTCTTCAAGTTATGCCACTGGGGTCAAAATTGATCCCGCCTAGGGGGTCACAATTTTACATTGAATTATAAAAGGAAAACTTCAAATGACTTCTTATCTTGAACTGCTAATGGGAATTAGACCAAACTCAACAGGAATGGTCTCTGGGTGGTCCCCTACCGAAATTGTTCATATGGTTCTGATTGGTTGGATATGCAGGTCATGGGGTAAAAAAAAGGTTTCAAAATGCAATTTTCTTCTTGTCTGCAACTTCAAGGCCCAGAGGTTTCATATTTGGTATATAGCATCATCTAGAGGTCCTCTACCGAAGTTGTTCAAACTGCCAATGGGAATATGAGCAAACTAAACAGGAATGGTCCCTGTGTGGTCTTCTACCAAATTGTTCAAATGGTTCTGATGGGTTGCATAAGTAGTTCACGGGGTCTAAAAATAGGTTTTCAAAATGCAACTTTCAAAAATATTCTTGTCTAAAAGTAAAAGGCCTAGAGCTTTCATATTTGATGTCCTCTACCAGTGTTTGGTGGACAGCATAAGGTGTCCTCTGTAAATGGCTCCGCTGTGACCTTTTCCTCAGGTGAGCGACCCAGGGCCCGTTGAGCCCTCTTGTTAATTAAACTTGGTGTCTTACTTGGCCATGATCAATAGATGACCTCTATTTATTTTTCGGCCAGTAGGGTTTAGGTCAAGGTCACATTGACATAGAGCATAAAAACCTTTGCTGCTCAAAAACATAAAACCCGTTACGCATAGGGACACCGTAATTGATGGTTTGTCTGTTCAATGTTTTTCAAAACCTTTAATGTTAAGGGATACCAAAATTGGTGTCTTTGTTGGCCATGGCTGATAGATGATCTCTTTTGACGGCTTATCCTTTTCGTGTATAATGCTCCTAACTCTAGTTTGTTCAAAATTTCATTTAAATGTACAAATTTAAAAAGGTTATATGTGGAAATTGTGAAAGCTCAAATCTATTAATATTTTCTTAAACAAAACACACCAATTCGGTTTTGCGATGCCACATATATGTCTTTAAAGGAAACTCATATACCATGATTTAAAGTCTTAAACCAAACACTTTCCAAATAACTAAATAAAGTTAAATTTTATTAAGGATTTTTTAATGCAGTCGAAAGGCAACATATTTTCAACATACTTTACATGTTTTTGATACAATCGTTAGCAGTATCACACACTTTTGTATAAATACCATCACATACTAAAAAGCAAAATGTTAAGGGTTTCAATGGCCTTTATAGAAGGCAATTACTTAAATGGTCAAAATGTACATGTATAAATGGCAAATAAACAAATAAAACCAATTGTATTTA
>Ga0224511_10002323_pt1 | contig 12703 bp, 4 predicted proteins | sample SF_May12_sed_USG_2_FD_169988 | JGI IMG/M metagenome (GOLD analysis project Ga0224511, IMG submission 169988) | Sediment microbial communities from San Francisco Bay, California, United States - SF_May12_sed_USGS_8_1 | ecosystem: Environmental > Aquatic > Marine > Sediment | place: USA... | reverse complement strand
TGACCGTTCCAAGTAAAGCACTAGCAAAAGTCTGCTTTGCTTGCGAAGTTTGGAGAAGAATAGACAATGGACAAGACAGAGGTCATGACTCTTGAAATGGATAAAATCATGCAAAGCGTGTTTACAATGTTCGGCCAAAAACATATAACATCAACCACTTAACATAACATTCTACAAAACAAGTGGATTATTTATTTATTTTATGTATGGACAAATAGGTTCAACAATAGGATTTCATAAATTAATAATCTTCATCTGTTTTAAATGGTTTAAGAAAATTCTGGTCTCTCTTTTGGATGAAATAGCCTAAAATACTGGAATTTTATTCCACGACAATGATTCATATCCCTGGCACCAGTGTCTTTATCACCATATGATTAAATCAGGGCTGGGACGATACAGTCACTATCGGTACACTATCGATACAGAAATCAACCGATACGTATCGATGCGGTCATCATGCTGTACCGATACAGATGATGGAGACAGCCGCAAAAAACAATTATAATTAAATCATATGGAAGCATTATATCACATATGACTTTCATACAATTAAGCAAAATACTTAAGCATATTGAGTGTGATCTTAATTATGTTGAACTAATACTTTTTGAATAAAACTATGGTACACACAAAACGGGTCATCATTTCGCTTTAGCACAAATATTTGTTCACTGTATAGATCAACCCAAAACATTGACTTTGTTGTTGAAATCCAAAATTCTTGATATTGAAACCTTAACTTATGTAGATGTGTATCGTATCGAATACATATCGTATCGGCAAAATCCGTATCGAATACGTATCGTATTGGCTGCTGACCGTATAGTCCTAGTCCTAGTTTAAATAATGTTTTTCCAAGTATGTGTGACACTATGCTTACATCCTATACAGTCTCCTTATTGGTAGATGTTGCATTTTGCAGCCTAGAGGAATTTGATGTGTTAAGTTCTTTATTTTTCAAAGATTTTTATCCGTGTTTGTCTGTCAAATTTGTGACGTACGGAAAAACTGTGGGGCGGAAATGGTTAACTGGTTGTAATGACTCGGTCAGTTGGATTTTCTTCATGGGAGTCAGTTTACTTATAATTTCTGGTAGGGTCTTTGTCCCAATGAAAACAACCTTTCGTTAGCTTTACTATGTTAGGAGGAACTAGATACGTGTACGGACAAACATTGTTGGACGAAAAAAACACCGAAATATAAAGGACTATAACAACAAATTTCCAACTTCCAATGACGTGTCACTTCTTTTAACACCTTTTTCCATCAACCACTAAGTATTTCACCTACATAGTACATGTTTTCCATGCACTTTTATAAGCTAAATGGATGATAGCCCAAATGTGGGGTTAATTTTGCTTCTTTTTGCATTTGGTTATATTTAAGAAAACTGTCTGAACAAGATGTCATTGCTTTGAAAAGACCCCATGGCATACACCGTCAGATACTAGAAGCAATATAGAAACTGTAGATATGATATTCTAAATGTTTAAGAGATGAGCACTTAATTTTATTTCCAGCTACATTTACACCATATCAAAGATGTAACATTGTTTGGCAAAAAGGGGTATATGTTTTAATGTAAGACCTTTGTCATGAACTATAAAGTGTACACATTTGTATTTTTTAACAAAATATAAACAAGATATTCTCATTAAAATGTGACCTATATTATGCTTTTACTTTTCAACCATAGAAAATTCTTTTTAAACAGCAAGTTACCTTTATTTGCTTAACTGAAATAAAAGGGAAATAATTTTACACCTTATTATCTCCCTTTAAAATGAATAGAATGAAAAATTTCAATATTGTTTATAAAATCAAAAACGAAAAAGACTGTGAAAAGCGGTGTGGTGGATCGTCTATAAATGGTATATGTTTCATTAAAATAAAGTTTTTGAAACTTCTTCCTAACTGCAAATCTGTGCATCCATTACAAAGGTCTTACCTTAAGATAAATGCTCCCAACGAGACTTTTGTAACATAACAGGCTCTTCAATTGTACTTCACAAATTTCTTAGAGTAAGGGCAATATAACAAGGTCCTTAACTTCCCAGGAAAATACATTTTGTTTTTGTGTGAAGGTAGGATTGAAATTCAGTTGTTTTGGTGCCGAGCATTGTGAACACACTATGTACTGAATGAAAAAAGCAGACAAAGATTACTTATTAAGAGTGTTTATAAATACAGATCTTTGATCACCTCTCACATTGCTAGCGCCATAATTACAAATGACCATATTTTATTTCACACAGCAAGAAAAAGACGAGCCGCCTCGAAAGCCGTCCACGATTTTTCGCGTTCGGGTATGTGCTCTATTTGATTTTCAAAACTGCTCAAAAGTCGCGTTCGCGTTCGTGTTCCCGTTGAACTCGTTTGCGTTCGCGCTCTGTTTAAACAGGCCCTTACTCTCCGTTTATTTGTTTTGTATGCGCTCGTGTAATTGGTAAAATACACTTTTCCTACTTGCTTCCGAAAGCCCTCGAGGAACCATGCGTGATATCTTAACAAAAATATTACTCGGAATTAAATGGCTTTCATCCGATGGCGCAGTGTCTTCCGCTTATTAGAAAATTCTGGCATCTGTCTTAATGGCGATAATTCGCTTTATCAATTGACAACCGCTATGTTACATGCACTTCTAGACACTTTCCAATTACTTGCGTGTTACCATATTTTACTTGCTTTGGACAGTTTAGCACTAACAGTATGTTCAAATCACATGCAGATTTTGTATTTATAATTTAATTGTCCGATGCTGTGCAATAGAATTTAGACTTCAGAGTTTGGAAGAAGCTTGATTTATAATAAAGGCATTTTTTTTGGAGGGTGCCTTGGACAGTATTAAACATATTAAGCTTTTGCTTTCCGCACTAATACAACCCATTAGCTGCAACCATTAAGACTTTAAAACGTTTCGTTAAAACTACCTTTAAACTGCTTTATGATCGAATCAATCTTAAAGTTCATGTCATGCTGTCAAACGAAGAAGGCTCAAACATGGCTCGAACTTTACTTGCACCAAGAAACTCTCGACGGCATATTGTGTAATTTATCAATACACTCATGACTAGGAATTAAATGACCTTAATCAATCGGCGGTATGCCTTCCGCTTTTAGAATATGCTGATGTCTGTCTGAATGGCGATGTTTTAGTCATATCATCAGACAAATGGTAATTTACATTTACTTCAGACAGAATTCAATTATTCTTTCAGATCACATTCCTGTGTTTGAACAAGATAATCAAATCCTTAGGTTAACAAACTGCATTGGCGAAATGCTAGATAATGATGACAGCGTTCGCCGAATTCTGAACTATTCTAAAGATTTTATGTCTGGAATCAGAAATACGCCTAAACCGCACTCTAGTTGTATCGCTGTTTTGCAGTGTAACAAAATAAGTTGATCAAATTTCAGTACAATTAATCGTCTGAAAGTTTCAACTATATTTCTATGGTTTGTTTGGTTCCCTTTATAGTTGCGTAGTTCCAATCTACAGTTCAATGTGGCCAAGGATAATTAAACACTATAAACAAGCCAATTTCACGTTGACTGCGCACATTAGTACCGTCGGACGCACGCACAAACAACGACTAAAACGGTGACGGTTTTATTGGGCTTATCGCAAGCGGACACGAAAAAAAATCTAATCTGTAGCGTCATATTTAAGGTTTCTTTTATAACGACAGTTCCAAAACATAGACCTAAACTATGTATATTATGATCACGCCTAATATGAATGGGTTTGCATGTCGTATATTTAAAAACGAAACCTGTTTTTAAATAATTACACACACCAGGTAAACGAAATGTTTTAGGGACTGCGCTTGGCTGTTACTTTTTTTAATAAAGTTAAAAGAACTCTGATTGTCGTAATTTTGCTGAAAAAAGGGTATGTGGAAAGAATAATTGTCACAACAAATCTTGATAAAAAATGTTAAATTTGAATATTTTCAACACTTCAATCGAAGTTAATATAAACAAAAGTGGAAAACAGTTAATCACTGATACAATATTAGCAAAACCCAAGCATGTGACTCTAGCAATTTAGAACATAAATTGAAGACGTGTTCAAAGAAAATATGTTGTAAACAATGTAGAGAAGTCAAGTTTAAGGGCACCATGACAAAACGACCCGTACACAAACAAACATTTAGAACAATACGAAATATGCAGAACAACAAGACGTAACAGAAATTCAGAACAGAAAATTGTTGTGTTTATTTGATTTAATTTGTTTCGTTTTTATCGATATTTTATATGTATTTAAATGATATCTCTATGAAATATTGAGTTACTGTCTTGGTGCGATTAATGTCTTGCATAAAGGTATTGAATTGTTACGAATCAGAGCAAACAGAGATAATTTATGGATCAGTCAAGACAAATTTTTTAGTTCATTTATTTATTTAAAGTCACAAATACCAACTACGTTTTGCTGCAATACAACACAATGTTCTTACTCTATAACCGTTGGTCCGTTTCGTTGTGAAACATTGCAGCATTGAACAAAACCTTAGTAAATAATAATATAACAAATTAAAGTCTACGTTTAAACATACATTTACACAATGATGTGTAGTTTAAAAATGTTTGCAGTTTTACGTTTTACCATGTCATCAATCTGTATTAACCTTTTAACAACCGTTTATCCAGCAAGCTACGACCCTTATCTTAAAACAACACATGGCAGAAACGAAAATTTATATGCAATGTATGCTAATATGCCTGTTTATATCCTCGCACAAGGAGACTTATGTCCAGAAGAAGTTTGAAAAAAACATTATTTTCATACCACCAACAACCAATGCAAGATTAATTGCGTGTGGTAGAATTTAGGCTCGATTGGATTTTGATAAACACATTCACCCTAATTCTGGTGGTATAGCAGGTGTTATGTTGCTCTGGTATTCATTTCGATAGAAATACGTTTAAGCGAAGACAAAAACATTTATAATGACGATTCTGATTACTATACTGAAACAAAAGGCACATGTCGCCATGTATTTACAAATTTGTGTGAATTCCCGAAATACAATAACCATTTGCGTTTTTGTCTTTTTCACTGTTATGTCAAAATTGATCTTCATGTGCTAATAATATGGGTTTACCTTTAATTACGTGTGTTTATATTGTTGTCAAGTGCTAAAACCGAATATTTTTTATTATAATTCAAAATTGTTGATAGCGTGACACGATTTATCATAGTTATATTTTTATTGTAAACATTATGACAATGTACTTGGCAAGGACTTATCAATATAGGCAGTCTGCTGTTTTAGAATCTGTACATGAGTTACCATAGTTCGATTATAGAACTGAATAAGACGCATAACTGTAAATCGAGTTCCCAGATATGTTTTCTAATGTTAGTAACAGAAGGGTATGTGCATTACAACAAATACGTACTTTCTATTTCATATGTACTCCCCGCACAGACATTCCATCTTCTCCCAGACGATTTCAATCAGGAAAAGCACAATAGATAGTTAAACGCAAATGTCCAGACTCTTCCAATCGTTTAGAAAACAAAGCTCCCGTCAATCAATGTTGACTTAATATACATAGGAGATACTTGGACACTGGAATCCTTGTGTGTTAACGAGACAAACGCTCCTTTAAAATGTGTTTCAGGGGTGTCATTGTCGCTTTAACATAGCATAATACGTTTCAACAATCTCGAGTCAATAGAAGCGTTTATGTATGTGTAATAAAATTCGCGCAAAAACAAACCAAATATCCAGCAATGCATTTGATCGCCATGTGCCAAATACATCAAAACCAATAGGAATTCAAAGAACGATTTGAGACCTTAAACACATCAATATTAAAATGATTTTGTTTTGGTTTGTTTGACGTGTCTGCGAACACAAAAATGTCCCTTTTTTAACTCTTACATAGAACTAAAAATGTATATTGTTATATATAAATACGCCTTGGTAAATATTTGTATAAATATGAGGTTTGTACTACTAATTCTCTTTAAGACGTGAAGTAAATGAACAAATTGTAATTACCTCATCATGATTATGTTTGATGAGGGGCTAATAAGGCGTTTCTATATGTTTCTATATGTCTTTATCGCTAATGATGCATATTGAACCATCTGCAAACGCGGATTTCTAGATGTCGTAATAGTGTATTAAATCACACAGGAAATTAAAACGCCTCACATGTCCTTTTTAACTACGTTTTACAAAATTCTACTTATTTCCATGATTAAAACATTATTAACAGAGAATAGTGAAATCTAAGGTTATGGGAATTGTAACCAAAGTCATGACTTGTTAAAATATAACGTCTGCAATTTTAACCGTGTTTTCATAAATACAGTAAAAAAATCTGAGATTGAAAGTACAAAGAACGCAAGGCTTGAATGGGAAAAATAGCAGCCTAGATTTAATTGAATGTGTTCATCAATGGAAATAAATGGTGCCACACCAATGACGTCTCATAGCCCATTAGCGAAACTCTAATTTCAAACTAAAATAACACACAGCCCATGATCCCACTGAAGCAATGAAAATAGCACTGCAATTATTGTCATATTCGATGTCATGAGAAAACTAAAAGGAGGGTAATGTTTTTTGTTATTGTATAAGTCTATTTCAGCGTTATGCATCGTCTGAACCACTAATGTCGGGACATATTTAAGCAACTTATGAATCCCAAGTTCCTTTCAGTCTTGTCAAAATGGGTCGGGTTACAAATTATGGTTTTCTCAATAAAAGATTGTTTCGTTTTTTGTGTGTGCGTTTCTTGCGTTCATCTAAAATGTACTTCAAGTTCTGATTTATCTTAATTATTGCAGTTCAGCAGACTTCTAACGGCATATCGCTGTAAGGAAGAAGTTAATGATTGAAAAGTGTATTACTAATAGATGAACGTGACTAAGTTTATTTAAAACGCACGTTTTGTTGTATTTTTGCTTCTTGTACAATACATCAGTAACTCAGTTTTTAACCACAATTCACTTCTTTTTGACGTGTGTAGCATATCAATTTCGTTCAAGTCGAATTCTGAGTTCGTATTAATGGACAGACTCGTTGCAATGAAATTAAAACTTTTTAGATTGAAAGAGGTTTGCTATTACAATAAAATCTTTTCCTTTTAGAAAAGTGTCTCAGACCAAAATTAGTTGCTTCCTAAACAAATACCACTCATCTGTATCCATTAAGGTTAATGATTCTACGACACTACCAAGTTTTAAACAACGTCGTAAAATAGTAGTTATAGTTAAAACAAGCTTAAATTTATTGTAATACTGTCCAACGATGAAAACAAAGGTACCATAAACCAAATGTTTTCAATGCAAAACATACAGGTTAATTATGACGAAACACACACAAATATAGTTTTTTTCTAAATGTATGTTGCGTCATGGTGTTGAACGTGTTTTTGTGTCGTTCTGTGTGTTAGTTTTTGTACGGCCATTTTTTCATGGTGCCCTTAAACTTGACATTTCTACATTGGTTACAAGATTCATTCTTTGATCATTTCTTCAATTTATATTACAAACTATTAATTGTCATTAACTAATGTCATAAATGCCCTAAGTATTCAGTAGGGCAGTTTTGAGGTACCAGCAAACATGTCTTCATATTGTTAAAGGCGAAAGTACATAAATGTGTCTCTGTTGATTGTCTTTCTTTTTCATACATAAGGCACGTAAGATATAACTTGCGATGTCATGTAGTGATCTTGAAATATGTTTGCCCATTTAAAAAATAACATGACATCTATCAAAAACGCACGTGTTACTTTCTCTCATCACAAAGGTCTCAAACTCCGGGGTATTTGTTTGTCCAGGTTTTAAATATTTTGTTTCAACATGATATAACGATATTGGTTGTTGACACACGACATATCTAGTTTAAATATGATGTTAGAGAATTGTTCAACGCCACGGCAGCTTCAATTCCCCCCGCAATAAGGACAATGATCTATTGCACCCTTATGAATAATTATGTTGTTTTCTGTATTGCAATAGTAGTACTAGTGTTACTGAACACCTTTATAAGTGTTTAAATAATGAATGTTATGATTTTTGTATTTTTTATTTATTGTGTTTACAAATGCTAATCATTTGATGAAAAATAAAAATTATGACAGTTTTAATGTTTATTAAATGGCTCCCCAGTAACGTATTGCATTTTCTAAAGTGTTTTCTTTGAACAAGGATTTTACTGCATGACATCAATGGTTAGAACAAAAGTTCGTCCTCGCTACAAGCTAAGTTCATTCAGTTGAACGTTGGTGAACGAATCAAGAGGTGGCCAGTTCAGGCCATGACTAAGTCACTTTTGTGATGATTTCGTCATTAAACAATAATTACAGATTTTTTTAACCACATCAGAATCGAGTTGGTAATTATGTTGTCAGTTACGGGCATGAATATTTCAAATCGTTACTGTTAAGTTAAGCTAGTTTAAATTGCACAGAAAAATGAGAGTTGTTTTCTTAAATCTCTTGTATGACCTAATTAGTGCTGCAATGTCGTACAATCCATGAAAGGGCCATTGACATTATGTTTATGGCCTAATTGATATTACAATGTAAAATCCATCAACCAGACGAACACTTACCAGAAAATGAAGCAAATGGCAAAACAACTGTCTACAAGTATAAGTATTTTTTCCACAAATGCGCACAGAATTTGTTTCAAAACTGACCGCTGAGATACCGTTTTCATGCTATTAAAACAGCAATAAAACATTGAACGCATGTATACTGATAAGACAAAAGCCACCTTTTAATGTCGTTTGACATCTTATACCACTCGACGTTTCTGGAATGTGTTTCCAACGGTGATTTTCGTTAGTTGCACATGTATATCTCTGAGGTACTCGTTCGTTGTATGCGTTCAATCATTGTCGTTTAATTCGTTCAAAACTTAGATTTTTTCGACATCAAATAATTGTCGTAAACAAGATGCGCTTTTGTGAATGCCATCATGTCAATACAGAAAAAATATTGTGTTTATGTGGGCGATAAACCTTTCGCTAATTAGTATATTGTTCTATCTGTCGGAGTGACTATGCTTTGTCTGTCAATAGTCGAGCGGTTTTCTACAAGGATGAGCTGTGAATGTTAAAGTCAATGCATGTTTTGTTTGGTAATTTACATATACACAGAATTTTATTATTCTGCAAAGACACTTTCTGTGTTTGAAGAAGATAATGTTATAGGTTAACCAACTGCATTGACGGATTGCTAGAAATGAGTATGAAATATTCACCGAATGATCACTTATTTTTAAGAGTTTTGGTCTGGAATCAGCAATAACATAAATAATGTTTACTGTCAAACTCAATTGATTGATTGCTGTGCCTTTGTCGTCGCATTCAATAAACAGTAAGAAATTGCCAAAAGATTTTAGATACATTTCATACGTTTGGTATTAGCAGCATTTGAATTATTATAACATGTTTTGTTATCTGACCCGAATGACTGTCTATTATTATTATTAAAATAGATACCATATGCTAGTATTGAAGAAAATTATTCATAAACAATGACATTTTTCCATTACACCATTCAAATTAAGGGGATATCATTTTCGTGTCCATGGGACAGAAGAAAGTTTTACCCCCGTGTTTATGCATTTAGGGTCTTGGTTTATGTGTTTTGTCGTATTTTATTCAATTGAGATATTGAAAAGAACATTTCTTGACTAAGACTTATGTATATGTTATATTTGTAGATAAATACTGTCCGATACCACATTCTGTGCTCTAGTCCCTTTAAGTTGATATTTACATGTAGACAGTGTACATAATTGTTTTAATGGTAAAACCCAGGACCGCTTCTTCAGGGGTGTCCTGTATTCGATTCTGTGTTTTCAGAAGAAGAAGAAACTGATGGATATATGTGTGCGTACTGGTTCCTCTTAGGAGGAATGTCTGGTGTGGCGGTGTGTTACACTGATCTCTTAAATACGGTTTATTACTAGCGTATATTAGTTTCGTGTTGAGTCAGCTATATTATGGCATGGTGCCATAAAACTAAACCCTGTCTGTTATGTTTTGCAAAAAAAAAATTTGAAAATCTGTTCATTTTTGCCAGATTTTGTGGAAGCATAGGCGTCTTGAACGATGAACCAGTTTCACAAATTACAATGTGTATGCTTCGGCGCCAAATGAAGTGTCCGAGTTCGTCGATAAATAAACGCTAATATTCTAATCATGCATCTAGACAGAATTCAATCATTCTTACAGATCACTTTGCTCTGTTTGAACAAGATGATAAATTCCATAGGCTAGCAAACTGCATTGATGAAGTGTTGGAGTATAATATCAACCTTCACCTATGCATATTAAGTCTTGGAAATGTATGTCTGGAATCAAGAATATTTCGAAATATGCATTTATTTTTCGCTTTGTCTCTGTTTATGTCAGTGTAGGGAAATAAATTAAATAACAACTTTTTCCTTAAAATGTTATGACTGTATCTTTTGACCAGAATTGTTTACATTTTACTTTTTTACCATAATTAAGCACAATGTCCATGTAAATATCCATTGATGTCAAAATATTAAAGAACAAACGAAAATGTGTGGCGCACACATATGACTTCGTTTGTTACTAGTTCGTGGGTTAGGCTAACGGCTAAATCTTTAATACTATCGATACATTCAGTATGCTCGGGGACAGAGTGCTTGCATATCGGACTGTGGTGTCAGTGGTCGAGAGTTCAATTCCAATCGAGAATTTTAAGATTGCTCTTTAGTTCTGTTGTTATAACATTTTTACTTTTATGATATTAAAACAAGCTTGTGTCACGAAATGTTGCTATTCCTTTCGCAGTGCTATTTCATTCCGTATACTTAACATACTGCAAAGCTTGTAACCAATTATTAGGGCATCGAGAAATAGGCAAAGCATTTTAAAGAAATTAATTTCAGTGCTGTGATTTTGTTATCTTTCCTTTAAAGTCAATTAATTACAATTGACAATTTGATATGGCCAGTGAAAAGAAGAGTTCCTTTTATTTAAAAAAGGTATTTCTTTGGCGTCGTTTTCCAGTTACTAATAACAAGTCTTAACGACTCTGGAACACATTATAAGTTAAGATTTAGACTAGAAATGACAAGATAACTTTCAGATGTATCCAAAACGGAGATTTACACGTGGAACTGATTAAACCATTAATAATAATTGGTATTTTCTAATTGTCCAACCTTATAAACGGACATTTTGTAGCCTAATTAACAAGCATAGCGTATTAGATAAGTAATATTAGTTCTTATTTTCAAAAAATGTCAAATTACGTTTAAATATGTAGAGTATAAGAGATGAAATCATAGTTTATTGCGGCTAAACATGTCAAAATGAAATTGGTTGGGACATCGTGCATTACTGGTTTAACTTTATTGTACAATATAAACTGTTTAATTCACTCTGAGCAGAGCAAAGTAAGACAGTTAATGTGTGTGATTTTTTTCTGAAAACTTGGTAAAACTGGGCAAACATTGCATTATGATAAAACAAACTATTAATATTTTAATGCAATTGCAATACTTACTATAGAGTTCCGCCCATGCGCATGGGGAGTCCATTTTGTGACATCTTTCATTAGCACTAGTTTACAGCTTCAATAAATCCGAGGCTGCTATTTTGTCGTGAGAGCAATGCCATATTTCCAAGACAAAGAAAGGGCATATTTTCCATAACGTAATTTTAGGCGTTTTTCCTTTGTCTGATAGAAGGACAATGGCTCTGTCAACGCCACAATAACATATTTGTTGTCTGAATGGCAATCCTTATTTTACAGTATGCTATTCAAAGTCATTTTTTCATATCTTTCAGAAACAATTATGCAAATTACAATGTGTTATGTGTCATATTTTATTTTAGCACATTAATACTTCAGTTACTTTCTTTCTGAAATGAGACAGAGCATAGAAAAAAAACTGTCACTAGACAGACATTCAAGAATATAAAAAATGACTTTGTAAAAGAACAAACTTTACAGAACAATAAAATATTGTATATTAAATACTTAATAAAAAGTAACAATAGGAAAACGTTTTACATTTTAAAACTTCAGAGTTTCCAAAAGGCATTTACATATGAACTATCTGTTTGCGACATAGACTTTCATATATCAAGAAAAAATATCATTTTAGTAATATGTAAATCGTGAAACATCTCTCGATGTTTAAAAGATAAATGTTGTAAGCTCAACTTGTGAATGTTGTATACGTATTTAAACTATATTAGTTATACTTTACTTCGTTTAAGTTCAATTTTTAATTTGAACAACACATTCACCTTTTTTCATTGCCTCTCATTGTATTTTATAAATCATTTTTATTGACCAACCGTCTGGGAAACAATTCCTCTCCTTTTTAATGTCTTTCTCTGTACCTCAATGTCAGCATTCCAATTATTGACATATATAAAAGCACTTTATTCATGGACATGTATTCTGGTCATATACGGTACCATGAGAAAACTAAATCAGGTTAACACCTGAGATTGTATTTGACTATTTTTTCTTGTAAATGACACAAATATCGAAACCTACAAGAAGGTTTATTATAGGAATGATGCTCATTTTCTGAGGGTTGTATTGCATGACACGTGGAAATAAGTATCATTCTTTATGAATTACTGTTTTTGTCGGAGTAAATTGAATATCTTATGTCTGTTAATTCACAATATTGTTTCATAAAATATAAACAGTTTTACAGGTT
>Ga0224511_10002322_pt1 | contig 12704 bp, 11 predicted proteins | sample SF_May12_sed_USG_2_FD_169988 | JGI IMG/M metagenome (GOLD analysis project Ga0224511, IMG submission 169988) | Sediment microbial communities from San Francisco Bay, California, United States - SF_May12_sed_USGS_8_1 | ecosystem: Environmental > Aquatic > Marine > Sediment | place: USA... | reverse complement strand
CTCATCGTATTACTTTTAGGCTTTATTTGTAGATTTTTTTAACACATCAACAAATGAAAGTCTTTTAGTGCATTTAGCAAACATGCACTTTCATATCAGTCAAAGAAGAATTAATACCATAATTACCTGTCAATGGCAACATGTTTTTAACTTTCGCTAAATGTGTGGTTCCTAGTTTTCAGAAATTCTTTAATGCCAGTAACGGATCTAATGGATTACAGTCTTAAAAGGACAAGAGCTGATATCTTTTTTAGTCTGCAGTTTACATACACATGTTGTGTGAATAAATCTATAAACGTGCTTTTAATACAGCCGAGGGTCAGTGGTAGAGTGTTGGTCCTGTGATTGGGAGGCCATGGGTTTAATCCTGGACCGCGTCAAAAAAAGATGTTACATAACGGTACCAGATGCTTCCTTGCTTAGTGCAATGCATATAAGTATAGGTCTGGCTTTTCTTCTCTCATACCCTATTAAAACATTGGATAGATTCCAGCTGGAAAGAGTGGTCAAAGAGTAATTAAAAAAAGTTAGGACAACTTGTTTTGCAATCGACCTTAAATAAATAAGTATAAACCAAACAAAGAGCTATGCCAGACAACAATGCCTAGCGACCTTTACCCCAGATTCTGCACAATATCGGCCAGCTCCCTGGTAGTGCTGATACGACCGTATGCTGATCGTGCCTGCACGATGCCGTGAGCAATCCTCCGCGCCTGGGGCTCCTCTCCATACTTCTTTAAGATAGCCGCCAGCTCACTCTCATCCAGAATATTGACAACGTCAGCTGCCGTCGGCTCATCGGATGACCTACAGACACAGATGACATGGAAGCCTCAAACACACAGTCTCTCAATACCCAGTGTTTAAAAGGTGCTAGGTCTGAATCTTTATACCCTTATAATCGGTCACAAATGTTGCAATATGTTAAGTATATGAAATAAATTAACTTTGCAAAAAAGTAAAAACACAACAACAACAAAACAAAAAAGCAAACATAAAATACTATTGCCGGAGCCGGGAATTGAACCTAGGATCTCTTGCACCCAAAGCGGATGCGTAACCTCTGCACCAACGAGTCAACTGAGAATAACGATAGTAGTCAAGGTATTTAACTGTTTCGACGCTATGGATCAAACCATAAATAAACAGAGCTGAATATGATGGCCACATATTTTCAACAAATTTATTTTTTCTGTAATATTTTTACATCCATGGATAACTTTATTTGGCAGTTTCTCATATTTACGGGAGAAGTTTTCACTGCTTAAATATGGTTTAAATGTAATAATGAAATAATTCTGACCTAAAAGATACAGGCATAGCATCTTTAAGGTTTATGAACAAGACTACGCCACTGGTTACTTGGACATTATGAAACATATTGTTATACCTCACTTGTAGTGCCCATCATATATCAGCTGCATTTACTAGTATTATTTTCTATACTTTCTGTTATTCTTATAACACCTCAGCACTGGACAAGTACAGACGAGGTGAATGGCACTCAACAGTTTATTTAAAGATACATTGTATTTATTACAGCATACTTGTGAACAGTGCAGAATATGTTTTACTATTTACATTAAACAGTGTATAATATAAGAAATAGAAAACCTCACTTCAGGCCCCATGGTCTAATGTTGACCAGTCAGGCAGTCCCACCATCGCACTGCCTTATCAGTCCTGGGCTTCAGTCCCAATACATTATTGGGACAACCTGGCTGGTCATTATAATGCAATATGGCCTTCAGTCTGATTCTCTCTTTCTTAAATATTATATGGTGCAACAATAAATGTATTTAATAATAATTTATAAAATAACAAATTTAGGGAAGAAAATAAAAATTAACCTTTTGGTAAAAGACACCAAAGTGTCTGCAAAACAGAACAAGTTCTTGGGAACATTTCAAGCTGGATCCACTCAATGAACACTCTGTTACAATGCCATATCTAGGCTGCTGACTCAATACATGTTTAGTCACAATCTCCAGGTTTCACTGGTGTCACTGGTACTGTTTTGCATTGAAATCATGTGATTGGTACACACCAACAAATGGCGCCATTACTAAGAAAGTATGTGTATGGTGCTACACAAAGGTCAATGAAGCTGACAGAAATATAAAAAACAAATACAGTCCACCCCACCTGTCCATCCTCATGTCAAGAGGCCCATCAAGACTGAGCGCGAACCCTCGGTCCCCCTCGTCCATCTGCATAGAGGACGCCCCCACGTCGAGCAGGAAGCCATCCAGGGAACCAGCAGACACTCCCACTTCCTGTAGCAGGCGGGGCAGGGCGGAAAACTTTCCCTTCAGGGCTGTCACTCTGCTGGGACTGGAAGGCAATGATAAGTCACTTAGTTTATACAAGTGTGTTTAAGGTCGATTGCAAAGCAAGTTATCACAACTTAAATTAATCACTGTTGACCACTCATTCCAGATAGAATCTATCTCATTTGTTGAACAAGGTTTGAGAGGAGAGAGAAGCCAGACTTATCCTTATATGCTGAGCGCTAAGCAAGGAAGCATCTGGTACCATTTTTTTAATGTCCTTGGTATGACACGGTCGGGGATTGAACCCACGACCTACCGCAATGATAGGTCACTTGAAAGGTTGGTATTGCTGTATTAGTAGCTACCTATTTATCATATCTGACATTTCAACAAATCTTGCCCCAAAGGGCTGTGCTAAAATTGGTTAAATGTTTAGGTCTCCATAAGGTGTGAATTTGCTTTATGTACATGTACATTGTAGTTACTTGTGCCTTTGCACCTTTAGCATTAAGAACAAATTTGAAAAAGTAATAATGACAGAGTGTACAAGTGCCTTGAATAAATAAACATGCAGTTGTTTGCTGAAATATTTCTTCATGTCATTGCTAATACTCTTAATTTACTGTAATAAAATGAATTCTTTCAAATATCTTATCAAACTACACACATGTACTTGTTTAAATTAGAATCTTTTATAAACAGATTCAACTTACAACTTGGTATGAATAATTCATAAATTGCAACATTTCTTTTTTCCAGACACAATAGTCCATATCCTAACTGTATAAATAACTAACAACTGGTTGTGAAGCTCCAAGGCCAGACTGTAAGCGAGTGGGTCTCTGTCCAGGGTGATGAGACTCGAACCCTCAACCTGCTCCAGAATGGCCCGACTGTGACCACCCGCCCCAAACGTCAAGTCCACTATACGCTGAACAGTCATACTCGTATGGTAAAATAGAGTTTGATAAGAAGAACAAGAATTACAAACATAATGATATATGAGTTTTATGTCAACAACAACAACAACAACAATACAATACTCAATAAACTTCTTTTTATTGTAACCGATGATTTGTCTTCGGCATTTTCAAGACAAAAGTTAATTAACATTATAATAAAAAAATAGGTTAACATACATGACCACTACAGTACTATTGTTTGCAAACTTCCTTTATACTTTTACTAGTAAGTAAACGCGTAAATAACAAAAGTGGTTACACGACCTCACATCGACTTTCTGCTGCGTCAACTTATGATACTGAACAGGTGTTTAAACCATTGTATCATTACTAACAATTGGTTCTGGAAAAAAGGGTTATTTTTTATAAAACTTTTTAAAAATGGAGGCTGTCGACCATGCTGATGCCAATGATGACTCCAACAAGACAAGAATACCTCTACCTGATCATCAAATAGTCAGGCTTAAAGCTGTGTACCTTACATCCGTGGTCTGCGAAGAGTTTCACAACTTCATCCTTCATGACGGGTATATGTTGCTGATGAGGCAAATCATGGTCACCTGATGAAATGAAAGTTTGCCTTTTTAGATGTAAAATATCTTGATTGCTTAAATATAAATTATGAACAAGAGGTCTTAGATGCCGTATTTTAACTGGCTTAGTAATGTATTACCCCATTTAATCCACATGTCTTTACATCAATATTTAAAAATTAATTATGTTTATGATTGAAGAATACTCAAGTAATTTTTCAATGTCTGTTGAGATGCATCACAAGAATACATTTTACTGTGAAGTAAACTTAGAAATTGTCATGCAGTCCAATCCTTGTGCAAATGTAAAATTAAAAAATTAAATTCATTCATTTTACACCTTATACCAATTATGCCCATTGTGTATGAATCTGAATATCTAAAAATGCATGCTGTTTGAAATTTCATGCAGATGTAGCTAGTTGCGAAAAACACAAAATTAGAACCACCATAGAAGTTTCTGATCTAACACAATATCAACATAAGACCTACTGGATACCATGCCCTTTAGACGGCATATTAACTTTCGATTTTCTAGCTGAAACTTTCTGGATAGAATCCTCTTCGCCAATAGTCTGTGATAAAAGTTACTGGACATTTCGAGCTTTCCTGAAACAGTGTATAGAGCTACATTGAGCTGTCAGGGGCACACCCCTCTCTGGATCCGCCAGTGGATAATAATCATATACAAAGGGAAAATAATTCCTAAATGCAGGATGATGGAAGCACTTCTAGAGCCAACTTACATTTAAGTCCTTTTATTAGTTTTAATAGATCTTAGAACTTTAAATGGACCATTTAAATTTCATATTTTCTGTAAATTATTGGAGACAACGGTTTTCACACCTTCACATTAAGGGCATTATCCCGGCATTAAGATATTCAACAGTTAAAATACAAGCACGATAAATGTTTATTTAATTGAAAACCAATTTCATAGCAATAAAACATTAGTAAGTAGGGCAAATTTGTCGAGTGTTGAGTGCTACAATTTAATATGTTGACTGCTCCATTTCGAACATTTTGAGTGTTTTTGTAGAAAAACAATGGAAACATATAGATAATTTCAATATTAAACGTATACGCGATGCAAGTGTGTGGACCGTTTGCCATTTCTAAGAGTGGAAAAAGTCAAATACATACAAACACAAATATAAAATATATCCGGCTTGGCTTTGTCCGAAATTATTGCTAATTTAAACCTTGACACCGTACAACTACGCCATCTTTCGGGTGCGGAACAATAACAATAAACCGAGATTGATTCTGATCGATGTAGCTAAAATATACATGTACAGCTTGCAATTTATATTATGCTAATATGACTTCTTCAAAATTTACCGTGTGCCTACGTGTTATAAACGTAATTCTAGCGGTTTTGATATGGGTGAGTCATCTTAAATGTGAAATTTATGTTAAAATATGTGACAACCGTTTATGAGCATTAAATTTTTTTTATTTGCACTGTATATGACACTTTGACAGACTGTTTTAATTTATAAAAAAATCAGTACCTGTCTGTTATTGATTTTTAACGATGCAATTTTACAAGTATAAGTTATAACCCCATCAGCATAAGAACTGCCCAATGTGAGCAACTGCAAACAGTGTTCTCAGTCAATTGCACAATAAATCATGTTGAAAGTACACAGAAACAAGCTTTGTTTCAAGTCATATTGTTAAAAAAAATCAAACATTTTTTGGCAAAGAGATAAATGAATGAGTCATATGCAACTCTGTGGGGTTTGACATTCAAATGGCTCTGGTATTTCATAATTTCTATCGTAAACTGATATGAAACAGAAAGCAACTTTTTGTAAGGGTATAGAGCATGGTGTTGTCCAGAATTGTTTCAAACCACTTGGTAATGCAGAATTATCTACCTATTTTTATGCCCCCGCCATTCGAAGAATGGTGGAGGGGCATTAAGTGTTACCCCTGTCCGTGCATGTGTGTGCTTCCGTCCGTCCGTTATCAAAATTTGGTGTCCGCTCAATAACTTTTGAAAGACTGCATCGATTCAATTCTATGGACACATTTTTAGTTCATATTTGTTTTTGAAACAAAATGCCCAATACTATAATATCTTTATTATTTTTGCAGTTCCGTAAGATTCATATAATATGTGCTATAGATGTAGTAGAATTGAAGCATGTTTGGTACTGTTAAAGCTTGTTGGAGCTGCCATCCTGGGGTTTTCCCTGTACCTGCGAGTCGACTACTGGGTGAACCACTACGTGCAAGCTGACCCGGAGCTAGAGGCCTACACCATCAGCATCTACATCTTCATCGCTGCTGGGGGACTCATTATCATCTTCACTGCCATTGGAATACTGGCTGCAGCCCAGCCAAACAAAATTGCCCTTATTGCAGTAAGCTGTTGTAGAATTTTACATACCGGTACATTATAACATACTTATTTCATTATGTATTTTTTAAAGTTCCAGTAAAACTTAAACATTTGAGAATGAAATCTTTTAAGTATGAATATCTTTAATTAGTAATATTAACAAAGTCTTCATTCTTTCTCACAAAAAAGGTTGGAACACAAATATTTAAAGCACAAAAACTATTCTCAACTAATTATATTTAAATTTTTTTTTAAGAAAACAGTTTATCCACTGCATAATGTATTATATGTAACAAGCTACATACAGTGAGAACTATATAACTCCATATATGTTTCAGTACCTGGTGTTTTTGCCTCTACTTCTGGCCTTGACCCTGGGAGGAGGGGTCAGTGCGTACATCTACAGGGAAGAGGTAAGAACCATGCACAGGTTAAGGGGGATGGATGAATGAACAGCTAGAGCTTAAATAAAACTGTTGGCTTTACTATTATTGATGCTGTTTCAAGTTAACTCACATTTTATTTTACTATCGCAAACAAAGTCTGTGATGAAATATTAAAGAGTCAATCAGAGTGGTTGGTTCATTGGTTGGTCAGTCGGTTGCCTGTTGGTTTGTCCACATATATAATGATACAAGTTTGTACAGGAAACTATTTCCACATGTCATATCTGATTGAAATGAAACTTCGCATATGTTATCTACATGAAGTGCAGATATGCAGGCAATTTTTTCATGCCCACTGATACATGCATAACAAAGTAATGTACACATGGACTTTGTGTCAGTGCAGCAACAGGGATATAAATGGTCACATTGTGTAACAAGGCTTTAGTTTCAGTTGCTTTTTTACAAGATTTATGCCTTCTTTGTTGATTGTTGATCGTTGCTTCTTTACTTTCAAGCAGTGATTGTATTACAGATCGAGAACACAGTGAAAAATTCAGACCTGTTGTACCGACTTGTACAAGAGAAATATGGCGTCAATGACCGCGTCACACAGTCTTTTGACTTCATGCAAAAGGAGGTGAGAGCTGTAATTTAAACAAAACTCAACATTTCTTTAGCACAATGGATTGCTTAACAATTCCTAAATACCAAGTATTTTTACCTTATATAGCAGGGGCCCTTTATAGGCATTTTCCTCGCAGAAAAGCTGCAATTTCAGAATCTCTGGTGTCAGAGACATATTTTTATATGCCATTTTAAGTGTTCATTAAATGAGCCTTTTGACTGTTTTTCTTGTTATATTCAACTGTGGGGGATCTTTCCCGTTTGGGAAATCAGGGGATTCCCCATTTTACTTTCCCGATCGGGAAAAAACTGTCAAAATATTTCCTGTTCGGGAAATAAAATGATCAATTTTTATATGCCTCAGCATATTGACCGGCGGATAAATACAAATCAACGGATCGCTAAGACGATTTCACTAGCCGAATCTTAAATGAATTATCTAGGATATCAGCTATTGGATTTTGTAAAATTGTGTAGTTTTTTGAGAAATACGTTCTCAAAATTGGCTCTTTTCTTGCTCAGCTAGGTATTTTTACCACTTTCCCGTTTTGGACAGCATATTTCCCGAACAGGAAAGTTGTAATTATATTATATCTTCAAGTTCCCTGCGAATAAGCAGGTAAGATCTATAGTTTTTGGCTTTTCATTTTAATTGAATTAACATTAGGAAGAAATATGCATTGTCTGTAGACAAGCATGAGATAGTGTGTCACGATTTTACCAATATCTCTTTCATTTTGCCATTTTTGTGTTATGTGAATACAAACAATCGCTGTCATGTACATCATATAATTGGACCACCATTTGAACATTCATGCATAGGGCTTATGTCAAGGTAAAGGTTACAAATGGGGTTCAAACTTGCACATGTAACTTTCTTTTTGTGTACATAATTCTATTTAATGGCTGTATAATGTCCGCTCTTTATCTCATACACGTCTATTATGGCAAGAGATATCTATTGACAAAAGTAAATTAATATTGCAAGAATATTAAGAGGTATGCCTTTTTGTCCTCTCATTTCTTTGTAATACATTGTTTTATTTATAATCTGTCGGGGCCATTTGTGACGTTGTGTGACACCTCTGGTTTTTTTGCCTGCATACTGCCTGCGATGTTGGAATGATTACATACAGCGCTGTAGTTTAAAAGTGTTGTTGTTTTCATTAAATGTCAATCCCAACATTGAGGAAAAGACATTGTATATGCAATATTACCTAATTTGTACCATAAGCCTCGTTCACACTATCCCGGATTTCAGTCCCAGCGTCGCTACGGTGTGGACACCGGGACCACACCGTATCGACGCCAACAAGCACCGCATTGAATCGGGTTAAATCTTGTTGAACCGGCGTTCACCGGGATGTGGCCCAAAATTTTTAAAACCGCCAGGACTTACCGGGACGCATTCTGCTGCGAAACAACACCAGCTTGTTCTGGGGCATCACCGTAGCAAGAATCGTATCTCTACTGTAAGATTACCAGGCGAAACCATACTAAACCGGCATGAGCTGTGTCCACGGTGGAGATACAGTGACTCCCGGCTTGGCCACGGTGTGTCACAGAAGAGAGCCGGCGTAGCTCCAACTCTTGCCGGTCGAACTACAGTTTGGCACGGTAGCATCCAATGAATGCCGGTAAAGTTACGGTGGAGTTACGGTATGACTATGTCACTATGGTAGAAGCCGGTGTACGCTGATTCAACAACAGAAACAGTATTTAAACTAAGTTTGCTAAATTTTTAATCAGGTTATTTGAATGATTCTCAATAATTCTTTTATAAGCCTAAAGCGGGTATAGGAAGGTAACGTTTCGTTGATTACGTCATCTTCTCTACCACTCTCATTGCTGCTCGTCTTTGCCTTGGTATGTAACTTTAACTGTACTTTGCAAATGACATATCTGTCATAAGTTTCACGGAAATTTCATTAATACTAATATGCTACAGTGTAACACCGGGGCTTTGCCTTCCTACTCCCGTGACTCGCCGTAGTGACACCGGGGCTCTGTCGCCAATGCCCGGGGCAGAGCCGTCGCGTATCGGGACGCACCTGGACACACCGTAGCACCTCTGGGGCTACACCGGGAATGAACCGTCGCAAACTGTGGCACAACCGGGACAGACCGTAATCACTTTTTGCCCAAAACCGGGTCTGGTTGGTAGCACTGCCGGGAATGTATGAACGCACTAGAGTTCCTTCACGATTTGTCCCGGTTCTCCTCGGTCCGCCGGCTACAAATTGCCGGGGCACACAGGGGCGAACACTGGGACAGTGTAAACGAGACTATAGGTGTTGTGTGTATAACTTTTATTAGTTTCAATCTTCTGACAACAACAGTCTAATCAATGATCAAATGTCAGTAAAATCCGCAAACCAAGTACGAGCTCAACAAAATAGATTTATTTGTGTTAACCATAGTATATGGTAGTTGACATTTGTATCAATAAAGGGGAAAAATGGCAAACAGGCACAGTATTTGTGATGCCAAAATTGTAAACCAAAGGACAGCATTCTTTAAACATAAGTTGTAAAATTACAATTTTAAAATGTGCGCTTGGTCGTACATCCGACAAAATTGAGTGATTTTAAATGATTAGTATTAAAATTAACTCACAAACGATAATGCAAATAGATTCCAAAATTGATACATTTTGGTAGTTATCCTTAACGTAACCTTATGCCATTTTTAAATCGCACCTTTACGCGAACGCAAATCATCATATATTATCTATAACCTTAAATGATTGACTCCATTGATATTTGTTCTTAATTGATTTACATGTTGTAGGCTCAGATGGCATGCAAATAAATAAATAAGAAAAATAAATCTGAAATATTATTTCTTACAAAAGACTTATGTTTAGAGTAGAAAAAAAAGGAATTGTAGTCGTAAATTAGTACAGTAGTATTATTTGAATTATGGGACTTTAAATTTTACAGTGGTACACCCAAATTTCCACCGAAAACAGATTTGAAAGTTGCATAATTATGAAATAAAGTGAGCACCGCAGTGAAAATGATACTTACTGTCTACTAAAATGCTGTTATGTAAACAAGTTGTAAAAATATGATGACTGCTGGTCCTATATCCAACTTTCCATTCATTGTGTTCTACAAGTTTTCACAAATTGTCTATGCAGAGGTTTGCTTGCCATTTATTTTAACTTTCCTGAGAACGGAAACCTGCTGTCCAAAATGGGAAAGTAGTAAAAATACCTGGCTGAGCAAGAAAAGAGCCAACTTTGAGAACATATTTCTCAAAAACTACACAATTTTACAAAAATCCAATAGGTGAAATTCAAGATAATTCATTTAAGATTTTGCCGGTGCATTCGTCCTGGCAATCCGGTAATACATATTTATCTGCCGGGCAATATGCTGAGGTATATATAAAATGGTCATTTTATTTCCCGAATGGGAAAGATTTTGACATTTTTTTCCCGATCGGGAAAGTAATATGGGGAATCCCCTGATTTCCCAAACGGGAAAGATCCCCCACTGTTCAATGAGGACTGTTCTATTGAGGCTTAAATTGTGTGTTTAGCTGATGTGTTGTGGTGGCAAGTCATACTCGGACTACACAAACTCTATCTGGGGCAATGACTACGCACCAGAGAAACCGGAGGAACGCAAGGACATGACCCCCCTCACCTGCTGCAGTGACTGGAAAAAGTACGAGGACATCAACCTTGCTGAATACAGGTATGAGCTGCTGCAGCGTAGTCACATCATCTTTCATACGCTGCTGCAGTGTAGTCACATCATCTTTCATACGCTGCTGCAGCGTAGTCACATCATCTTTCATACGCTGCTGCAGCGTAGTCACATCATCTTTCATACGCTGCTGCAGCGTAGTCACATCATCTTTCATACGCTGCTGCAGTGTAGTCACATCATCTTTCATACGCTGCTGCAGCGTAGTCACATCATCTTTTATACGCTGCTGCAGTGTAGTCACATCATCTTTCATACGCTGCTGCAGCGTAGTCACATCATCTTTCATACGCCTGTAAATGAAGTTTGGGAGGGGGTATATAGGAGTCACTCTGCCGGTGGGGCAGTTGGTTGGTAGGTTGGATGTTGGGCTGTTCATATACAATGGTAAAAGTTTGTGGAGTGAACTACTTTCACATTTCTTATGCTATTGAAAAAAAACTTCACCATGCAATCCGCATAGAATGCAGATGTACAAGACATAATTTTCCTTTACATTAATTCTAACATTGCAAAGCTATGTACCGATGAGCTTTATGTCAAAGCAACAACGGGGGATTGTTTATCACCTTCTTTGGCAAAGCTCTTTTTTTTCATCTGAAAACTAAAGACAAGTTGATTTATTTTCTACGGTCCTGTTTTTTTTCATAATTATACAAGCTATACCTCTTTCAGGTATTGCCCTATCTATACCAGCGATACGCATCAGATTGGTGATTTGAAGGACATCAACAAAATGCTGTACAAAAAGGTATGTCGTCATTCAGAAAATGTCAAGTTACAAATGAAGAAAGTTCATTAGTGTACAAGTGATCTAGTGCATTTTTCTTTAGCACCCTTGTTTATTCTGCTTTTTCCAATATATTATGTAAATATGATAAAATATCACAGCACAATCAGTAAAGTCAACTGAGGTGTAAGCTGAAGTTGACATGACTTGTAATGGGTGATCGTTTTCTTCTGTCACCATCAGTGGAATGTGATTATATATTTTTGTACTGAAACATCAATTTTAAGCTAGACTTCTATAGAAAACAGTATAGTAGTAGTATGAACACCATATAACGGAGAAAGTCTTGCAGTGGTGAACAACCTTGACCATCACATCTCTTCTGAAACATTAAACAATTTCAGATAACTTAAAGATATAACTGTATGGCTAGTTTCCCTTTATTCATTATCATTGTGAGCCCCTGGCATACTGGCACTGTGTATGTTTCAGTGACGCAAATATTCGTGTTATACTGGCAACTTTCTGTGTGTTTCAGTGATATAAATGTCTGTGTTATACTGGCAACTTTCTGTGTGTTTCAGTGATGCAAATCTCTGTGTTATACTGGCAACTTTCTGTGTGTTTCAGTGATGCATATCTCTGTGTTATACTGGCAACTTTCTGTGTGTTTCAGTGATGCAAATCTATGTGTTATACTGGCAACTTTCTGTGTGTTTCAGTGATGCAAATCTCTGTGTTATACTGGCAACTTTCTGTGTATTTCAGTGATGCAAATCTATGTGTTATACTGGCAACTTTCTGTGTGTTTCAGTGATGCATATCTCTGTGTTATACTGGCAACTTTCCGTGTGTTTCAGTGATGCAAATCTATGTGTATACTGGCAACTTTCCGTGTGTTTCAGTGATGCAAATCTATGTGTATACTGGCAACTTTCCGTGTGTTTCAGGGATGCAAATCTCTGTATTGTACTGGCAACTTTCTGTGTGTTTCAGTGATGCAAATCTATGTGTATACTGGCAACTTTCTGTGTGTTTCAGTGATGCAAATCTATGTGTATACTGGCAACTTTCTGTGTGTTTCAGTGATGAAAATCTCTGTGTATACTGGCAACTTTCTGTGTGTT
>Ga0224511_10002321_pt1 | contig 12704 bp, 8 predicted proteins | sample SF_May12_sed_USG_2_FD_169988 | JGI IMG/M metagenome (GOLD analysis project Ga0224511, IMG submission 169988) | Sediment microbial communities from San Francisco Bay, California, United States - SF_May12_sed_USGS_8_1 | ecosystem: Environmental > Aquatic > Marine > Sediment | place: USA... | reverse complement strand
TTCCCCACACGTCATTTTCGGTGTTTATGAAATCATCCAATAGAACGGCGGATTGCTGAAATCCCAGACAGACGTCATTATACAGAAATGTAGGTCAAAAGCGAGCTTAGACAGCTACGCCGAAAAAGATGAACTCCTATTTTTACGGGAAACTTAACCTAAAAATGTAGATCAACAACGAGTTAATGTTTGAAAATATGATGTTGATATTGGAGCTATACTGGATAGTTCCACACATTTCAAGCTCCTACCCAAGCGTTTTATTTTCTTTGATCTTGTGATAAGGTTTATCACAAACAGGAAGTATGCTTTCTTTTGTATTTTCTATGTCAGATTGTCAGCTGACAATATAATCCTAATCTATTGGATTCAATTTGACCATGTACAGTTATAAATGTTCATGATTGACAGTTGTGGAACTGTCCCTTATCAGATGTTTGTTAATTATAAAATTAACTTCCCAGTTTTGTTTTTACCTCAATTGAGTTCACAGTTAGAGCGGCGTGGGAACATTGAATGCAAGCCCATACACACCAGCCACATGACCACAATGGTCACCGGTGATTAAACGGGTCGACAGACAGATGATGTTATAATGAGGTTAGACATTTCTATTATTCGGATAATCTCATTTCCCTTTCATCAGTTTAATTTATTACACTAACGTGTACATGACAATGTTTGGGGAAACATTATTTTATAGGCGAGAATGTAGTCCTTTTTCAGTCCATACATTTCGTTTTCGCATTTGGCACACTTTGTCGCTGTCCTTACATTGTGTACAACATATGTACTGTCCATCATCATACACATTATTAAATGTGATAGAGCTCTGTGTTTTTAAAACAAGCATACAATAGGGCCACAATAAAAGTCGGATACTTAAACAGATACTATATGTATCCTCGTACATCGATACATATAGTATCTGTTTAAGTATCCGACTGAACCTTTTAAAATATAACTTGAAGACAAGTCAATCAATATGATTGTGTTAACATTATCTGCCTTTTACTGAAATAAATAACTTTCTGAGATATTACTACAGTTCAGCTAAGAACGTGGTCGTTTAATGGGCATTAATGGATGGCAATTTACTAAACATGCCATGGTTTAAAATGACAAATGAAACATACTACATGATTGTTGCAATACTTCGGTTCTGGAAGCCTCTTCCTAAATCCAACGCGTGGTTCACAGTAGAGTGTTTGTTTTGGGTTGAAAGGTAAACGTTTACCAATAACTAAACAAACACTTCTTTTCCTGAAATAAAGTCACAGTATGTATCAAACAGATTTATAGCAATGAAGTCAATCGTTGTCGTCATCCGTACTGTTTCAATCGACATGATAAACACGCAGCTCAGTACGACCGGAAATCAGATCCTGGCCTGTATTTGTTCGAGGAGACAAACCCGTTCACCCGTATAGATCCACAATAACTTTGAAGTTCCAACATGTTATTTAAAGTTCCAGTCAATATAAATAAAAGAAACAATAAAATGTGAAACTACTAAAGTTGAATGCATTATTCGAATATTTGTATAATAATTTATTCCGTGTGCATAGAAATAAAGATCGCTAAAGATCAATTGAAACAATAAGTCAACGTTTAAATGGTTTGTGATTTGGCTATTTATCGTCATTTTCACAAAAGAATGAGGCGGTCTCGATAAACCAATGATTTTATGAAGTTTATTGTCATTCGTATGAATGATTTCACATGTTGAGTTTAAACGAAAACAACCATGAGACTGTGCAAAAGAAAACTGTTATTTCTACAATGAGGAATTTATCATATAAAGGATATTTTCAGTTCTTGCTAATAGGAATTTCATTTATATGTAAGAAATTGTGTCGGTAAATACAGACTATATGTTTTGTTTTTGTTTCTTCGTTTCAGTTAACGCCGTTTATGAACGTTGATTAGGTTATATCACGGCGGTCAGTTCATTCAACACGTGTTCTTGAGTTCCCCATTACTACCCACTTCACTCCGCAAACAAATAACTGCTGTCTCATATATGCGAGGGACAACTTTATTCGACTTCGCGCTTTTTTCTAACATCAGTCATTGCGGAGGGAGTTTGCCTCTCCTTGAACGCCTAATCCATTGGATAACGTGATCGATGCTGTGCCGACTGAGCTGAACATGGTCCTAAAATGGCAGTTTAATATAAATTAAATATGTGTATTACTTTCAATGATGAAATGTGTATTGATATCTCAATAGAATGTATTATTTTATTACTATGCGTCGTCAATGGAGTCAAGGTTTACGCCATTTGAATAAGAGAAATTGTTTTAAAATCAACATTTGTTTCACTTACAAATGACTTTTACTAACAAAAGAACAGTTGGATCCTCATTTTTAAATACAATTAACTCGATTTATTACTGTTCTTTTTATTTGAATGAGAAAAGTCCAAATGGTAAAAATTGTATTTTTCTAGATATTTCTAGTAATCAAAATTAATGTTACAGTTAATTTTAAATAACTTATCATTTACATAAAAGTGCGTTACTAAATGTACTTAAACATTTGCGAGCATTAATTCGTTACTATTGTTGACTGTAAAAACGTGTGCGTAGTCTAAAACAAGTATGCGTCCTGTCTCACTACTTTAAAGCATGCATTGGACTACAACATGATAAAAATCTCGCGCGTGATTTGGAAGTCGTTTTTTTACGAGAAATCGGACAGAGTTTAAAAGATACAAACCAACGCTATTTTCTGATCTATATTTATACAAAAACAATAAAAGTAATTGACATACGAATTGTGAATAAACAAAGAAGTCCGTTTGTGTGTACATTTCTGATTTACAGACACAAACTTAAAAGTTTATTATTTAATCGTTCGGGGGTATCAAGACCTTTAATGTAGTTTGATTGATAACACAAACACTAAAATATTATTATTGCTCCATCGTTAGATTTAAAATAAACATCTTTCATTTTTGATTCTCATTTTCATTCTTCAAAAATCATTATCCTAGAAAAAACACCACGTGGCAGAATTTGGGTTCGAGCTGGGGATTTAACCCGGGGCCGCGTAAACAGTAGGCTTTCCTCGTTCGGTTTTAAGTATATAAATTCGGGCGTAAATAAATACACAAAACGGAGGCCTGTAAGGACTTGTCTACGGATACGGATACGGATACTGATACGTATGAATATTGTGACCATAACGTTAAAGTGTATTACACGGATACATACACGTGGATCTGGATCCAGAAACGGGCTAATGAAAAGTCAGCATTCGATCGAAATGCCACAGTATTACCGTTTTATTTATTGTAGGCCTGATAATTACACGATTTTGGAGCTAACGTTTGGCTGAAGTCATATGCTCTTCGATATGTAGGTGCTTTACCAAAAAGCAGGGCCGCCAGTAACATTTCTTTACTGCATGTATTTGATTTTGTGTCTTTGTTTTTTAGGCGTGAGGTCATACGCGCCCAAGTACGTGTTTTACAACCGGACGGAATCGTGGAATGAGGCACTGGCTGTGTGTAGGGCTGAGGGGGGAGGGGTGGCCAGGATCGAGACGACAGAGCAGCTTAGTCGTCTCTTAGAGTTGGACAGACAACTGAACGGTAGCAGCGGAACGTGAGTGGTTTTTCTTTTTTTGTCTAGAAACTAATAAAATTATCATCCTCCAGTAGCCTTTCAATCATATACATGTACGTAATTGCATAGAAAAACGACTGGTGTCACGATTTTGAGACAATAATTACTATATATAAGACCTCTAAAATTTGTAAATTCAAGTGTTAAACCATATGTCCATTTACATCAAAGTAGTTTAGCTTATAACTTGTGTTTGCTCTTAAACGACAAATATCATTTCAAAAGACAATATCCAGGTTTTAAAGTTTTATATTCTTAAATCAAAACTTAAATTCATCATGTCAGTCTTCAGACGGAGAAAACATGTTTAACATTGATTTGAGCAATACAAATGGAAGAGTTAAAAGGCAAACCCAAATTACTTAAAACTAATTTTTATTAAACATCAATGTATTCATCAATCTAGCCATGGGCACTATTATCTCTTGTCAGAAAGTACTGGGTGATATTAATATTGGAATATTTTGTTGAACAATGCATAAATAAACAAGAGGGCCCGAAGGGCCCTAGGTCGCTCACCTGAGGAAAAGGTCAAGGGTCATAGTTGAGCCATTTACAGAGGACCACTAAAGTTGTCCACCAAATATTGGCAGAAGAACTCTAGATGACGCTAGATACCAAATATGAAAGCTCTGGGCCTTGTAGCTTCAGACAAGAACCATTTGAACAATTTTGGTAGGTGACCACCCAGGGTCCTGTTCCTGTTGAGTTTGCTCAAAGTCCCATTAGCGGTTCAAGAAGCGTTGTCGTTTGAACTTTTTCTTATATAATTCAATGTAAAAAAGTGAACCCCGGGGCGGGGTCACTTTTGGCCCCAGAGGCATAATTTGTACAACTTTGGTAGAGGACCTTTAGATGATGCTATATACCAAATATTCAACCTCTGGGCCTTGTAGTTTCAGACAAAAAGATTTTTGAAAATTGCATTTTGAAAACCTATTTTTTGACCCCGTGACTAACTTATGCAACCAACTGGAACGGTTTGAACAACTTTGGTAGAGGATCTCCTAGGGATCATTCCTGTGAAGTTTGGTCAAATTCCAATGAGCGGTTTCAGAGGAGAAGATGTTTGAGTAAAAAAGTTGACGGAAGACGAACGACGGACGACGGACGACGACGGACAAAGGCCGGTCACAATAGCTTACCCTAAGCACTTTGTGCTCAGGTGAGCTAAAAATAACCATTAAATTGCTTTTCACGAATTCACAACAATTTCAATTATGCAGTGTTTTCATATTATTCATACAATAGATGCGTTGATCACAATATAACCTTGTATGAAATTAAAATGAGTACTAGAACACTATTGTTTTATATCGACTTAACGATTTTAAACAAACACTTTGTTTCAGATTTAGTAGCACAAAGATTTGGGAAGGGCTTATAATGACTGACACGGACAAATACCAGTGGGATTCGGGCTGTTCAGAATACGAAATAAACAACTTGTATTTCCCACCAGCGGAATGGAGCCATAAAATGTGCTGGACCCTCTACCCTCTCACTGGACTAAGAGAAAGCGTGTCATGCGACGAGACACATGCGTTTTTATGCGAGGTTTGGCAGGGTAAGCGATTACGTTAATTTATTAGCACGTCTTAAATTTGTATTTGATATTTATAGATGCACCAAAGTTCATTGATTGGAAACCTTTATAGTATGGGTAAATTGAGACTTTTTTAAAATGTTGTACACGTGAAAAGACAACCTATTGCACATTTCCAGAAATCGATCCCGCCAAGTGCATCTTCCGAGACTTCGACGGCTACATCAAAATGCAATCTGGTATCAATGGCCTTGGCAATTGTGTCGCTGCGTGCGAGTCGTCAGGACCTGAATGCTCGGGTTATCTCTGGAACAACGCTAACAAGCTCTGTCAACTTGTTCTTGGTCACGCACATCAGAAGGCGACGAAAATCGCAACACGATTGTGCCACACTTGTAAGCGGTGTTGATGTTAAAAATATCTTTGTACACTATTTGAGCACTTTTTATTGTATTTACATACATAATACTTCTAAAATTAATGTTCTTACTGTCTTGACATAAACGAGCATTTGAAGATTTCTCTTCACGTAGGAGGTATTATGTAAATGTTTATGGGTCGGTGGTGAAAGTCTGTCTCTTTTTTCCCTCCTTTATTATTTTTCTTCTTAGGTTATCTGTATTTATAAGTGATTTCAGTCGTGCTCTCGCGTTTTCTGTTAGCTGAGGCAGAACTTACTTCTCTGCCTCATCAGAGTGCCTATAACGTTTTCTTAGGGACCGCAGTTGTGCCCGAACCTTCTTGATTTCGCAAAGGCGCCAGTTTGGAATTGGTTACGGTTTCTGGCATCTTGTCTCCTTTTTCAGACTAAATCTGTTCGTCCTTGGCATAATCTATTAAAGACTGTCCTTGTTACTTTCTGTCGTTTGTTCTAGTGAGAGATGGAGTGAGTATTATATTAAGATCCTCATCCTCATCCAAATGCTGCCGAGCTGTGGTATTAATTATTGCTGGCATTGCGATCTGGGATCCTCTTTCTTTCAAAACTGGTTGTTTTATGTCATTGACTTGGTTGGATCTCTTATCGCCATTGCTTGTTTGCGATGAGCCAATACAGGAATATAGACAAAAGCTATTCTGTACTTGGCTGTGTGGCTTTTACAGCAATGGTAATATCAAAGTTCTGCTAATCAGGAGTCAAACACTGTAGTGTACCCTGTCCTCCAATAGTCCATCTCAAGCGGCGCATTCATACACACTAGTGTTGTCAATTGTAGTGTCCACTGTGAAGGTTGTCAATAGTATTGATAGTATATGGGTGATTCGAATGCCCCGTTAATATATTGATGAATATCGGAGAGATCAAATATTTGTTGAAGCATTGTCAATTGTTTGATAGACGAGGTAAAACGAACAAATTATTGGTCAATATTTTGTAGGGTTGATAGCAAAAAGAAACACTATAAATAATATTGAATCAATTTTATTGACAGAGATAAGTTTGTGTGGATGAGCAGCTTACGGTTTGGGTAACCTCCACGTCTGTGCAGCCATTGTTAGTGCAAACACAGGAGCTGGGGGACCCGCCCCCCCCCTATTTCGTTTTACCAGGTTGACCTGCATGTTGTGCCTGTATTCTTCCTACTTGGCTCTTCCCTTGGTAGATCATCAATCCACGATGATTCTCGCATTTTTTTCCACACTGACAAACTACGGATGTTGTATTTCCAGTCAATATGACAGTCCGTAGTTATCTCTGAGTTGTTTCAGGACTTCAGTCCGTCCTGTTGGACCCTTAATATCTACATTGTGTAACAGAGAAAAAAAAGTAGTGTGTTTGCGACTTTTTGTAGTTCGACCTCATGATATGAATAGTGATAACACCAGTCAAAATTTGTCTAGTTTTTGGGTAGCCATACATGCCAGCCCGGGAATCTTTAGCTTGAAAAAATGTTTTTATAATCGAATCGAACGCTTGTGTAGGTTCTAGCATATACTTTTTCGATGACACTTTAAGCAATACTTGTGTACAAGATTAACATTTTGTCAGAATATAAGGATGGGTATGACATTAACATCTTAATAGCAAACACTATTAAAGTAATTAAATTGGAAAATATTAAAAGATGCTCGCATCTCCCAAACATAGTGTAGACAATGCATATAATAATATAACATTGAAAAAATGTTCAAAGAAATAAAGTTGCATATAAGGCAGACCGGGTCTAGTGTAAAGGCACCATGGCAAACACAGCACAAAATGAAAACGCGAAAAAAACCTCAAAGACACGATACAAAAAACTGTTTAAACGCCAGTACGAATGAAAAGGTTTTGATTAAATGTGTAACTATTTCTGTTGCAGTAGTCAATGGTGTATTGTCAACTCCAGATGGGGTCAACCCGGACAAAACACCGAACAAAGAGTGTCACACTGTCGGTAGGTTCGGCTCTTCGGTGGTTTTGTAATGAAAACACAAACAATATGTATGTTTAATTACATTTGAAAATGGAGTTCTGCTCATGCGCTAGGGGGCGTCAGTGGTGTGGCATCATTCATTACTACTGATGAACAGCTTCAATAAAATCGAGGCTGCTGTTTTCTCGTGCAGACTATGCTTTCTGAGGGCTTTTCCTTTCATCAGTTTAATGTTCCGTCACACCGAAATGACGATCTTGGTGTGCATTAAACATTCGGTGTGGTAAAAATATCCCGGCATTCTAGTGTCCTCGCAGTGACCAGAGGCGTTTCCTACTCGACCCTGTCAGGTGTGACGCCGGTTTAATGCGTTATAAAATGTTTTTCTTTGTTTACATGCATATGAATCGTGTCGTATTTTAATTAAATGTTGAGACTTCGAATGCGACGGTTTTGATTTTGAATATATGTATCTTTAAAAAACATATTACAATTAATCGTTTTACTAGACATTTTAACTATATACCATGCTAGGTTTGATCTTAAAAAATTTAAACTTTTATTTAAATGTATCTTGAACAAAATGATTGTACATTTCCATGTATATGTTTTTCTTTAAAATATGTTTTCGATACAACATGTTTAAACCGAGCAGGCCACATCTTACACGTCAAACGGTTAGATCTGTAACTGGCCATGAATTCCGGGGTTCAGTATCTTGTTTTATCAAGAGTTAAATGTTATTTATTGTCTTTCAACTGGCATATATAAGAAGACAAACAGTTATAGTTTTCTCAAAATGAAAAATAACATTTTGGACAAAAGTTTATGTCTATAATTATTATCATTTATATTTGAACATTACAGTATATTTAAAGAAATATAGTGAGAATATCAGTACAATACGTATCTTACGTTTCCCGACTAATAACCCTAGTTCCTTTCTATTATATTTTAAATATTCACTGGAATAGTTTTTTCGCTTTATAATTGGTATGAAAACACATACAAATTTGGCAGAGCTAAAATGTACAATTATATCATGTTTGATATGAAAGTAGAGTTTTACGAGCTGTTGTTAGAAGACAATTACACAGAACTTAATACTATTATTAACCCTGATAATGATAATGTTATGATTGCTTTACTGTTGATATTGATAAATATATAAATTTACCCATAACGTCTTTTTTTATTTCAGTTCACCCAGTGTATACGCCACCGTTAGAGCCTGAGCCAGGCGTCGTGACAGTAGAAGTTAACGTCACCGTCACTGCAACTACGTCACAAATCCAGACAGTTATTGTTTCTGACGTCATTGACCACACGCAGATAGCAACTGTTCACGTTACGCCTACGTGTGCCGTCAGTAACGTCATCTCTAGCGTTACGGTGACTGAAACACTGACAACAACGACAACCCAAGCCGTACAGACACAAACGAAAAATATCACCCTCGATGATGCAGCGGAACTAGCCGAAGAGTATCGCAAAAACCTCACCGTTGACACCAAAACGACGTCATCGTATTTGCGCACTAAAACGAGTGCCGAGGACGCACGTCAATCGTCACAAACCATGGGAGCGTTAGGGCTTTTAATGGTGGTTGTACCGCTAGGGGCAATTATCATTCTTGATATGCCGAAGATCTGGTATGGATTGAAGAGCTACAACAGTGTAATTGGCCTACCGGAACCCAAACCGGTCAATACCGTCGTGAAGTTTGAAAGTGACCTTGAAACGGACATTGATAATCATCAATCAACTGCGTAGAAATAACAGAGGAAACTTGCATGTACATCACTGTATTCCAGTAGCAACTCACACGCATTTCCTCTACAAAACTTTCAAATAACAATTATCACATATGATATAAGATATCAATTTGAAATCGGTTGTGTTTGTATTTAAGTCGATTGGCAACAACTGCCAATTTAACTCAATTTGTTTAATGATTGATTAATTGTGTGCGAACATGTTTTTTCTTCTAAAATGTACACACCTTAATAGTGTTGTCATGCATAAAATATGCACGTGTGATTGAAAATTGTTAACAATTAAACTTTAAAGCACTATTGAATCCCAAGGTAGAGTATACTGCAAACGTATGCACGGGCTCATATCTGCAGACAGATACACAGACATGACCGTAATTCAGAGTTAAACGCAGAACATCATAAAAAATATTTTAACACTTTAAAAGCATAATCTGTCAACGCATTTAAAAGTTTAAACCATTGTGTAACACGTATTTCAAGAAATAGACAGAAATTAATATACATATTATGTAGTAGACATTAGCAGTTGAGATAAAAACACATATACATGTATAATGTTAACGTTCGAAATATACAACATCGGAACAAAATTACCAAGCATGTTTAACACGAGATTCATAGTTCTTTTTGTACTTTTAAACAACTTTGGGGTACTTATAAACACATATATCAAAACAGTAAAATCTGTTCATATATTTACGTCTTACACAATAATATTTATTTCTTAAACAGTATAACAAGGACAAATTAAATAAAGCGATATTCACATTCATTTGCATACAGTTAATAACACATGTCACAATATATTTCATGTCTAGGCCTATTGTTATTAGCATATCTACCGATGTGTATTCTGCGAGGATGAATATTTAGGTCATATAGCAAGGTGCAACTCATTGTCTAGTGAATATTTAAAAAAAATATAAACATCACCAACAGTGTTCTCGTATTTAGAATTCCTCCATTCTTGTTTATACACTTTAATAAAACGCAACTTAAAAACTGAAAGGAATAACGGCGTTGTATAACATGTACATTTATAAACACATTTTCAAACTTATACATTTTCTTGACATTGTACATACAATTTGCATGATTGTTACAATCTTTACGAATGTTTGACCATTGTTACAATCTTTAACAACCTGTTCATACACAGGTAAGTAAAATTTAACAATCGACTGTGATGCGTGCACATCAATCATCCAAAAGGCATCAGAAACGATTAAAATGTATACATTTGTATGTGTTTACCATCATGAATGTTTAGTGTTCATTCACATGTTATGTAATTTAAAGAAAATACGCTACGACGTCGATGTCTACCCAGTGGATGTTGTCGAGAAACGCCGTTGAAGTTGAAGGCGATTAAACTCAACACTTGGTCGATTTGTCCAGTAGGATTCACACAATAAGTGTTATTTTATTTTTGTTAAATATATATGTGACTGTTGCATTCGAAGTATGATCACACTATCGAAGACGACTTAATTTGTATTCGCTATTGCACAAAAATGTGTAGGACAGATAAAAATATGTTTACTCCTCAAAAGCGTTTCATAGAGCTATGTAAAGTATTAAAACGAAAAAATGCTTGTTTTCATCTTTATACACCAATTAAGTGACATATGCCTTAAAGGACAAAATACTGATTAATTCAATTACTTGTGTGGTCTTAACCTACAAATGTGTCATTTCTCCATTTGAATACCATTCACATAGAGTTTACAAATATGTATATTAAATTCATTTAATAACGTTTTGGGATGATGATGCTTTGGAATCCCTTTTACCTTTCGGTTTGGATTTTTTGTGCGTCATTCAATAAAAATGAAGTTTTTTAAAAGGAAAGGCTTACGTTTTTCTTTCAACGACAATTAAACGGTACGCTAACCCGAGTACAGTTGAACTAGTTATACAGCCGAGTATAAAGACCATTTCTGTGTAGTTTTATTAATTTGGGACAAACGGTTTAGGAGAAGTCGAGTGAGGATTTTCCTATATACATTGTACACCATTTGAATGCATTTGGTAAAGAAAGTCTAGATAATGTTATGTACGAAATATCATAGCTCTGAGCCTTGCAGTTTCAGAGACGATTTGAAAATTGTATTTTAAAGGCTGTTTCTTAACCTTACTTATGCAACCAACCGGATTCGTTTTAACAATAATTATTGTGGTAGAGGGTCAATTTACGATCATACCTGTAAAATATTATCAATTAGGACAGGCGGTAAAGGAGATTTTATCTGGTCCTTTGGAATCGTGGATTCTATGTTGTTAACATTCGCGCAGAGTAGAGAGGAGATAGGTATTTTTCATTTCTATTGATAAACAGCTTCAATAAAACCGATGCTGTTATTATCCCCATGCAAGTTACGTTTTCTTAAGGCATTCCTTTTTCTCAGATTATTTACTACGGCTGGTGTTTAATAATTGTGAAGCGGCTTAAAAATGTCGCTCCGTTCTACATCATTTTGTAGTTGCATTTTTCTGGTCATTTGGGATACTGGATTGGACGTTGTTTATACGTGAAAAAAGACCGTTTATGTGCATGTTAATGGGCGTCAAGGAAGTGGTATGTTTCAGTGTCACTAAAACAGCTTCAAAAAATGTTGCTATTTTCCCCATGCAAGCTTAGTTCACCCGGAGGGATTTCCCTGTTTTACCAAGGCTTACAAAGCATCCTTATCGACAGGTACTGCAACGCATATTGAAATGGGTGTCTTTCATTCGAATCATTACTGATTAGAAGAAGTAATTGCCTTTCGTGGATTCTTCTTGGCAATTGTCTGAGGTACAGTGCCAAACGCTTCCAACATTTTGCATTTGACTTCACTAGACTCTTAGATGACAAAATGCTTCTGTGCTCAACTCATACTTTTCGCTTGCATGCAACACTGTAAAATCTACATGTATCACTATCTTATATGCACTTTCTGACTTCACTTTTATCACCAAACAAGCACCAATCAGCGTGGTATATCATAGCCATGACAAAGTCTTCTTCAACAGGGAAGTGATCACTAATCCCTGTGTGCAGAATGTGCAGGTCTGTTTCCTATTTAAGAAAAAAACACATACACTTACATCTTTTCCAACGTTTACTTTAAAACATACTTCTTAAATGTATGCCTATACATGTACATGGTAATTATAACAAGCATTTTCAGTGAAAAGATATCCCCCGCCAATGATGGCTTGTTTGTGCTTGATGGCTTGTTTGTGTATGAAGGTCTTTATGTTTATGTGCAATTGGCCTACAAAAAGACGTGGATATTCTAGCAGCTATATAGTAATTGAGAAATAACTGTAGGCATGGATTTTCTAATAAATCAGGGGCAGTAACTCTAAGGAAAATTGACCAATCCAAAAGAAAAATAGACAGGCA
>Ga0224511_10002320_pt1 | contig 12706 bp, 7 predicted proteins | sample SF_May12_sed_USG_2_FD_169988 | JGI IMG/M metagenome (GOLD analysis project Ga0224511, IMG submission 169988) | Sediment microbial communities from San Francisco Bay, California, United States - SF_May12_sed_USGS_8_1 | ecosystem: Environmental > Aquatic > Marine > Sediment | place: USA... | reverse complement strand
GCATCAGTAATAATAATTCATGACAGAACAGCTATCAGAAGTGGTGCATGCAGAAGTTGACCTATTTTGCTATATAACTGCGGATGACTAGAGACTAGGAGACTGGCTTTATTAACACCCGCGTGCACCATAGGGAAAGTAACTCCATCAATAAAATACGTGTGAAATATGCATGGCACGTACATGTAAGTCTGTTAAAACAGAAATTTGTTTTTAATCCTCCGGAAATTTACCGGAATAAAGCTTGACTATATGACGGCTTGCCTTTATAATGCTTACCATCATTAGTTTCATAAAGCACGAGAAATTTTGTCCAATTCCACTTCATAATGAGGGTACGTATTACTTCCACAAGCTCAGAAGGAGAAGGATGCATATGGATTACACTCTCTCTGTAAAAAATGGAGAACATTTAGTTAAAGCCCCATCGGGCTTTGTGTGCAGACTCTGGTTGACGCGATAGCGGTATAGCTCAATGGTAGAGTGATGGGCTCGCAACCATGTGAATCTGGGTTCAAATCCCGATCATGTTGGGATCTCACTGTGAGTATGAGTCCAGTCACATCAATCCTAGGTCGAAACAAATCTCGCTTTGAGATGAAACGTTGCTACTGACCGCTTGTGTTGCTTCATGCTAAGCCGTAAGTGGTGCATGAAACAAAAACAAATAACTAAAACGGAGGCATCGTACGAGAAACAAACAACTTGATGCCTTTTTCGAATTGTATCAAGGCATTGAAAACAATGCTGCGACTCTCAACATGGTAACTGAGAACCCTCGGTCTGATCAGGATCGGGCGCACAGATCCGGTCGAATTCATCCATCTACCAGCCCTTCCCAGGCCTGTAGATTAACTGTAACCTGCATTGTGGTCTCCAAGATCGATGGCTGACAAACAAAACAGTTATATGACGCACCAAAGCATCTACACCGGCACTATAACCCATATGCATATCTGCATTGAACTTCAGTGATGGTTCCACATTTACTGCTTCAGTTTCTATGCCTTGGTCAGTTGATTATACGGAGCAGAGAGGCGTTATAGGAATGTCAGGCAGGGAGCAGAGAGGCGTTATAGGAATGTCAGGCAGGGAGCAGGGAGGCGTTAGGAATGCCAGGCACCCGCGTAATAACGGGTAATAATATTCCACAGTTACACATGGAGGTGGGTCTGGTAGTGATAAAGTGCAAAACTAGAACCAGTCGTGATTGTTATACCTTTGTATGGATTTGTATTCATGCTGATAACAGAACTCGGTGAATGTCTAATCTGGTCTCAGCGACTAGTGATGTTTCATCTTCTTAACCAGTCAGATGAAATGAAAGGCCCTTACTCACCCCTCTTATACCACCAGTTTCACTAATAACCTAATCCATGCAACTGGTGGGGAGAAGCCCTCATTCACCCCTCCTATACCACCAGTTTCACTAATAACCTAATCCATGCAACTGGTGGGGAGAAGCCCTCACTCACCCCTCCTATACCACCAGTTTCACTAATAACCTAATCCATGCAACTGGTGGGGAGAAGCGGTGGCTTATTGGGTGGCTTATTGGGTAGTGCATCCGGCTTCGGACCAGATGATCTGAGCACGATTCCAAGTTCGTGCGCTACTTTGTGGTTTCTCCGTCGCTGGATTCAGTTCTCAGCATTAAATAAAGGAGGTTCACTTGTTGAGTATCAACTCTATGGGTGCAAACCATGGACTATCCTGAAAACAGCCCATCGCCTGATGAAAGGCCATAGCCATCATAACTGATTGAATTCGTGCCGATGTGGCCTTCAGGGAGCTCCGACGACAGACCCGAGGCTGAATTCGCTATCAGCACTGATCGATTGGGGCAAAATAGTGCACCATAAATACGGCTTTAAATGTCATCAATGTAAGACAAGATGATCTGATCTTTTGAAAGCCCCTTATACATTGGACATGATAGAAAGCGGATTTAACTCTGGCGACAGTAAACGTAAACTAAACGTATAATATGTAGCCAAAATTTCCCACGCCACCAAACTGGGAAATTGGATTTTGTTCTCTTTAAATATCTAGTAAATACATTAAATTGAACCAGGGGCAACTCCAGATGACATGGATCTGTATTGGGGTTCTTCGAACACGAACTCAAACTGAAATTTTGGGAACCGAAGCTTGAATTGAAGCTCTTTGAATTTACTGATGAACCTCTTTGACTTTGAGGATTTCAAATAAATGCTGATGATTGAATTAATATGATGTACTCATACAAGAATACACACATACGTGTATGCGTACATCAGGCTAAAATGGAAATTAAAATAATCCAGTATACCATCAACCCCTTTTTTGACCCGCGCAAGATATTTCTCCCTTCGTTAGCAGTCCGTGTAAGCGGACTATCTTTTTATCGATGAACCAATCAACTAGCGATAAACATAGGTATTTGTAATACACCGATATGTATATTCGCATTTTATGGAGAGCAGCATTTCTAAAATTACCCCGGAAATTCTTGTATATGAAACTGAACTCAAATGAGTCAGTATTTATATGTGTACACCATTGCCGGTACGTGCTGACTCTCTAACCAGCTACCTCCCCCACTTCCCCATTGCCGGTGCGTGCTGACTCTCTAACCAGCCACCTCCCCCACTTCCCCATTGCCGGTACGTGCTGACTCTCTAACCAGCCACCTCCCCCACTTCCCCATTGGGTAAGGGCCAACATTTACTTTTTAGTTGAGATTGAATCAGTATCTGTGTTAGGCGCATAGACTGCGAAATTAAAATTGCAACTCTGTGTGTACACAACACAATATCATAGTCTATGGACAGGCGTGCATTTTTTAGAGATTCTATGTGCAGCGCGAGTCTTGGGACACATCGAGGCTGTAACGTATAGTCCTATAGGTTTTCTTGCTGCTCTACTATAAGACTAGAGGTGGAGTTGTCTTCGAATGATGCCCTGATGTTACATTTGAACTTGATTAGCTACTAGTGAAAAGGATAGATCATGCAATGCAGGGCTCCAGAACTGCTGTATTTCAGGATGACAATCTCCTCTACAGCCCATCACAGAGAAAGCTAGGTGCAAATTATTATGATCTGATCGCATCTTCGTCAGATTGCCTCCCTATGTGGTCCAGGTCGCCAGTGGGGGCGGGGCCTCCTAGAGACCAGATAATTTCAGTTTTTACGAATGGATGCCCCTTCTGTCAACAACCCTTCAACTTCAGAATTGGGACTGGCACTGGCACTGAGTTGAGGTGGCTTTCAACCCCCCGCCCCCACCAATAGCAGACTAATAAAAAACCAGATGAGCATTTAAAAAAGATTAAAATGAGAATTGAGTTTAAACATTCCAATTTTCTTCTTGTATGTTGTCTCCACATTATAGTGAACCTCCCAAGTTAGATTCTTGTTTATTCTCCAGTTACGGTTTTGCGTGGAGCACCATAAGGAATCAGTGTCATCGCTCCACCTCATAGTGAAGGTTGCTTTTTGTATGCGCTAGGAATAATGTGAGGAGCTCGCCATGACAAGGATTTAAAACCAGGTCTTCACAGTTGTAAGCTCAGCTCTCTACCGCTGAGCTATCCGTTATCCCTATTCTAATTTATAGTCTGGAGTTGAAATATGTAGAGTATACACTAGTAGCTAGTAAACTAGAAAAAAACCTGTTTACTCACTTGCTGAAGTCTTCTCCAGGCATCACTTCTAGGTATGGGACATCAGTCCTCTTACTGACAATGTGCATGTAGTCACGTAACGACTGACTTGTTAGACCGAGTGTTGCGGCTATCTCCAAGTTTCTCATAGCATCACACACTACAAGTATATTTGAACATGTGTGACGAAATAAAACACAATGTGTGTGGTATGATATGCCATGGCTAAAATAGTGAGAACAATGAAAAGTATTGGTCAGGTTACCCCTTCATTACTTCATTACATGTGTAGAATTTAACAATTTTTTCTTTTTCAACCTGGTTTTACACCAAAGTAATATTCCCTGTATCAGGTCACCGAGTTTACACCCTGGTGAACAGTGAGACTTGGTCAGAGCTCAGGGGCATAATAAGTTTGGTTGCCCATTTTGTTATCATCATTGACTTTTCTGGGATTCCAACCGATGACACACGGTGCTCGAGTCATGTATTCTAATCATTAAGCCACAGCAGTTCTTTACATCATTACACGTAGTCTATAGTCTTACAAGAGGACTGAAACATGCTTGAATCACTACGCCTCCATGTGCATACTAGGTACATGTAGATACATTATATTAGCCCTATCTATAGACATATAACTACATGACTATTAGCCCTGACCGATATGTGCAGTGCCACAGGGCAGGTGGTACTTAATGGCTATCAGGATCCCTAATCATTCTGGACCCTGATCAAAAAGGTGTAATAACTTTGATGATCTGCACCCTTGGCACAATCGCTGTGTACAATTTAGAAGTATATACAGGTATACCTGATATGTAATCTAAAGCCAGCAAACTGAAATAGGTGTACATGTGTGAACAATATGTATCTCCCAATGATAAAGAACTTGTCTTTGATACCGCATACATGTACTATAAAACCGCTATCGTTGGCTGGCAGTGGGACTGTAAGGCATCGTCTTTGCTTTTTCTTTCACATCCTGACCAATGCAGAACAGCTGATAGAGAAGGGGTGCAGAAATTTATCTGCTAGCTGTTTGATTCAGGGTTTCCCAGACTGCTTCACCCGGAATCTCCTAGCTTCAAGCCCAGTATGCTAAATGTGAACCGTTGCGTTTCAAGATAGCAGATAGTCCTACTGATAGTGGGCTCTGTATGTGTTTAGTATTTCATCATACTTACTGTCTCTAGTCAGACTAAACGCATCCTTCTCAGATATGTTGAATTGGAAGCCCTGAAGGGTGGTATTAGATCCAAGTGTTCTATCCCATGCTATGTATTCAAAAGCTTTCTGGAAAACCAGCTTAGTCTCATCATTAAAGTATTGCGCCGACGAATCCTCGAATATGCCAACTGCAATAAATTACAGAAATAAAGATAGTAAACAGATACATGCAAAGGTACTGATTTAATCAGGTGATCAGGTCAGTTACATAATCACAAATATTGTGCTTAAATTTTGGCCTGAATTACTTATAACATTATCTATGCAATGTTCTATTGTATCCAAGGTTGAAAAATTGACTAAACGAGTGTACAAATAAAATTGACCTGTCTAATATGTTATCAGTTATCAGTTTTTTCGTATGCCACCATCGCTGTTATGGTGAAGCTGCCAGGTTCTATTTATGTGTTTTACCAGTGCTTAGCATGGAGCACCATCAGGCGGTCAGTATCAGAGCTCCTCACAGTAATCCTAGCTCAAAACCAAAACAAGCCTCACTATGAGGTGGAGCGTTGATACTGACCTGCTGGTGGTGCTCGACACTAAGTATTGGTTAAAAAACATGTATCGAACTTCCTAGCTCCTACCGCTACAGAATAATAAAATAAAATAGAGATACTTTTATAACTTTCCTTATTACTCATTGTGATAGCAGTATTGAAAACACCAAAACCTAATGGTACTAGATATACAAAAAATATACAAAATAGCCGCAGTTTGGCAGACAGATTATAGCTTTTGTAACGGTTATGGTAGCAGTGACTGTCACTTGGTTGTATAGAATAACCACTTATCTCACCGAAGTGGTATTCAAGCTAGCTTACGCTTTACCAAACACGAGCCATCTAAATGGGATTATAAAGGATTTTAAATAAAGACCCCATATGAAGTTGCTACTAGACCTATAAGGTTATTAGGTTTGAGAAGGCTACTAGGTCTGCAAGCCCATTTACTATACTGGGATTATAAGCCTGACTGAGTAGGGTTTATGTTATGGTTGCTTCGGAATGCCATGATAAAAATAATGGTGGTCCCGAGTCCTAACCAGTTGGGGTCAAGATCATCCACGGTTGTCCAAGATCCACCTCTCCCGTATCAAGAATAGCAAAAAAGGTGATATGTAAACAAATGGCCTAGGTTGACTGACTCCCAACCTTCCAGGACCAACCATTCAGTCTTGTAGTGCACGCTTCACACTGAATTAATGGGTGCCCTGGTACAGTGTGAGTTGGCCCTGAGAGGTCAGCATACAATACACTGCCCTATAGGTGCACGATATCGGGCGCCAACGGTATTGCAAACAGTACAGGCACAACTGATGCAATCTACATCTAGAAGTGCGTATACTTTCTTTGGTTTAAACTCCACATTAGTAATCCCTGTATCAGGTCATGGAGTTGGCTCCCTGGCAGACTTTCTTGGAGCTCAGAAGCGAATTAAGGTTGGATGCCCATTAACTTTTTCTGGGATTTGAATCCGCGACTCACTGCGCGTAAATCGTGTGTTCTAAACACTAAGCCCCGGCTACTCCTTTGAAGTATATACTGCAGTATATATTTAAACACACACGTATAACAGTATATGGATTTATATTCATTGGCTAAGATAAGGTTTCCTTTAACATGGATAGCATCAATGGGTCATCAGATTTGTTTCCACATGGTCCATGGTGTGCTACATAGAGAAAAGTGTGATTCGAATCCAACTAGGGAGAAGCACCAAGTGGTGCCCGAATCGGGATCCGAGCCAGTGGCCCCTGGTTCTAAGCCCCGTAAGCTCCCCTCTAAATCACCACTTCAGCCGCTTTACTGTCTGGTCTTTGTGACTGCGCCTCACATAAACTGGTATATAAACTTTAGATACACGAAGCAGCCACGGCTTAGTGGTTAGACTACAAAATTTATGCCCATGCAGAGAATCGTGGGTTCAAATCACTGAAAGGTTGATGTTGGCCGCAGGCAGGGCATCCACCCTTGATTTGATCCTGAGCTCCATCAAAGTCTCCCTGTTAACCAGGGAGCGAACTCCATGACCCGGTACAGGATTCATAATGTGGACTATAACTGAATAGATTTTAGATACATATACCTTTGCCTATTTTCTTTAGCAAGATAGCTGCTAGCACAGCATAACCCAGTCTGCGTGCATTGCATAAGATGATTGATCATTAAGAGACATCCTACTGTGTGTGAAGTCATTCACTAAACTCTATCTAGGTCAGCTATGGGATAAGAGTGACGAGCTAGTTCTCAGAGTGGAAGCCCGCCATGCAAGGAATCGACTCCAGGTTCTCACAATTGCAGGCCCAGCGATCTACCACTGAGCTGTCCCGTTATCCACCGCCTTGTTGAGGCCAGTTTCATCCCGCGCACTCAGACAAAACGGACGGCGATTGTAAATTGACTCCGGCACCTGATAGGCCTCGTAGGTGGTAGTCAAATTTCATTGTAAGCGTAAGCTCAGGTGCAGCCAACAGAACAACATAATTTCATTCTTAGGCTGAATTAAAGTGTATTAACTCGGATAGCATAATATTTTAAAGGCAAACACTAGGCCGCAAACACGGTCAGCGTGTTGAAAGGGACCACGCTCTCCTAGTCCAATTAGTATTGGAATCACTAATTACTACAGCCAGTTTTACACGAGGTTATGAGCAAGTTATGGACAGATTTGACTCCTGATCACATGGTAAAGCATAAGCTGTCAGTAACTACTTGGGAGATATAGCATGATTTTCTACTTTGCCTACATCTTAAGTTGTATAGCTTTTGATACAATTGATGAGTAGCTCTTTAGACCCGTTATATTGTGCCTAAATTATAATGACGAGCTAACAATCAGTGGAGCAAGTGATTTTCGAGCTAACAATCAGCAGAGCAAGTGATTTCTGTAATGAAAATTGCTTCTTATGACAGAATAAAGTCCTTAGTGATGAAATAGCCTGTCAGTTCTTATCTACGCAGCGCAAGTAAATTTTGTCGGAGGCTTTGGATCTCCAGATTGTGTTTGACCCGGTCAGGACTGATGTTACAGCATTTAATATCCCTATCACGAACTCTCCGCAAATATCAAAAAGTGAGACTGAGATCGTGGAGTCAGTGGACCATTCAGTTTTTTGTGTTGGTTTTACATGGATGATGCTATCAGGGTGATGAAGTTCTCATACAAGTCCCAGGTAGATCCGCTGAGGGCCGGTCTGATTTCGAGTTGAAAGGAGGGTCTGGCGAATCCATGTACAGTTAAATACGCCAGACCAGATTCAACCACCTGATCCCAGTAAAGAGGGTGTGAAATCTACAAGGCCTCTTTATAGGTGTTTTTCTGTAGCTCTGTCCATATGTGTGCCCATATACACCAGCTCGTATCAAGTATATCATATTTATCTTTTCTAATGAAGTATTATGTATGAGTTCAAGTGAAGATGATAGCTGGTGGAATAGTTACATAGAGGTACTTTCTTTTATGTTACTGGCTGTAAATATATAGCGCTGATAATAATTTATTCAAATACTATGGATGAGTTCTCAAACTCAATTCATTGAGAGAGAAGCTTCAAGCCATCTGATCCCCTTCACCAAACAATAGAAGAAAATATCCAACATCTATGGTATCTCTGTATCGTCCACTCACAAAGTTACTAACTCCACTTACCTTAGTGGCGTTGTATACATCTATTTGGGCTTATCATGGGGAGTGTACATGTTTTGGAGGTAAATGCTTTGCTAGTTGTATGTATACATTGCAATTACATTATTTTGAGCGTCTGGCAAAGGTGGGAAATTGGTGTCTGGTTATTTTAAGAATCCATCTTAAAGTACAGATTGCGTTATTGCACTCACTACTGATGCTGTAAACAGGTTTGTTAATGGCGACTGGTTTCGGTCTGACCGTAATCTTAGTTTATTTTTTACTATACATGAAAATGTATTATTTTACAATGCAGCTCATCAGAGTTCGAAAAGAGTGAGCCAAATCGATGAGGTACCCTCAAAAAATCCTTTGACATCTTATTCCCTTGTATGGTGCCCTGGTTCACTGGTGATGCTGTCGGGTTACATACTTTTTTATCACCAGTTACGCAAGTGAGTCAGTACGACAGCTCCACCTCATGGTAAAGCTTGCTTTTTTGGACCTAGGATTAAAGTGAGGAGCTTATACTCACAACGGATTTAGACCGAGGTTTTCATGTTTGCGACCTCAAGTGCTCTACCACTGAGCTATCCTGCTTTCCATATCATCAGACATGGATGTGCGGTAAAACATATCAGTTGCCTGTTGCTATAACCTCAACTCGGATATCATGATCAAAACTAGACTCATCAATGATGAATCACGTTAATACTTTTCCGGAGAAAAGCCCGAGTGAGGCAAAGGTGGAAAGTCATACTGTTAACGATGTACATATACGAGGCTGTACGCTTGATCTCCGCTTGTGTGAGCCTCAGTCAGTTTGTGTCGCATTTTAGGTTTTGTAGAAAGTTTAAAGGGAATGTGCCTCCATTAGTTTTGGTGATTTTACTTAGAGGAACTCATTAGTCTTAAAGCCTCACATTCAGGTATGATTCGTCGACCATGGATTAGGGAACATGTATATGGGAAGAAAGCTCAATTGGTTTTGTTCTACTTGGGCATTTGATCATCCTATTTAACTGGCCTCCTAAGCATGAGCCATGGAGGAATTATGTGAGGGGCTCATTCACATAGTGGGTGCTCATTATGAAAAAAACTTGAGACAAGACCTCTAGCTATTGAGATATCGGGCTATCCCCTTATGATATATACTTCAATACTGGTATGCAACGTACGGATTTACACAACAAATTGCAGACAATGCAGACAATGATAAGCATTACAGAAAGTAATTGGCCATAGCTAGCAGGATGGGAGCTAATAAACTCTATTATACCCATCAGCTGTGTAGTCTTCCATGCTCAAAATGTTGGCACTTTTCAGTACATGGAGAACGGGGTGAATTTTAGCGACCAACTCTGTTACCATCATATATCTCTGGGTCCTTACAGCGCAGTTCGACAATTTAATCCTAGCTCAAAGCATTGATACTGACCCGTTTATGGTGCTCCGTGCTAAGATACAACTGCCAAAGAAATATAAGTATCTAACCCGACAGCTTCAAAATTATGGTTAAGACATCATACGAGAAAAAGGTATGACAGTCGCTAAGCCTCTAATTGGCAATAGGTTTTGCACAAAAGTAGTGAGCCTCCCAGCCTTTTGAAAGCACTCAACACTTTTGTTAACATTGAGTTACTGTGAGGAAAGCCCAAGATTTCCCTCTATATATGTATATATAAGAATTGGTAAACTTACCGACATTGATATTTTGTACTGCTTTAAGGTGAGGGCACACTGACGCGGAATAACCCACGCGAAATTCGCATGCAAATTTCTCTCGTCGAGATTTCGCGTAGGTTTGCACCAGTGTGCTCGAGCCTTTAAATAGGGTGAAACAAGACTACCAAGGTGAGCCGAGAAAAGCGGCTGAGAAAACCTCACAATTCTCCTCCGTGCGGATAAGAATTAGTAAACTTACCGATATTAATATTTTGTACTGCCTGAGCTTTATACAGTGACAGCACCAAGAATAGCTGTAGAACTAGCATTATCCGTTTAAAACAGCGTAATGTGTCCATCTTTAGCCACTGTTTGCAGTATCTAAGCTGCTGTAGGTCAGTGATCAGCCATCAATACACTACGAGTTTCCATAAAAGTGTTCTGTTGTGTACAGCTTCCCATGGTTAATCAGCCAATCAGAGACGGACAGCGCTATAATGAGCCAATCAGCGTGGCATAATTTTTACTATTCATGTTGGAAGTCTTTGGGTCTAATATCGAAGCACACGAAGCCATGCTATTGTGATTAGACAAAGCTGGAGGCTAGTTTACAGGAGTGATTGTGACTTTCAATGTTATGTACCGTCAGAGTTCAGCCTAGAGCAATTTAAGAAGGCTAGCAACATCTTCGTATATTTGAGATTAGCTTAATGTTTTGTCACAAAATGATGAACATTATCGAATGAGCTTTGTCAGCTTCATCTATAGAAATATAATACAATATACTTTCCAATGTTACATCTATGGACATATAATACTTATTATGGGTCTATAATTGCACCCATAAATCCAGGACCATCCAATCAGTCTTGCAGCTCTGCTTCACACTGAATCGGCAGCTGCCTTGGCGGAATGTGAGTTTGCCCCGGGCAAGGTCAGCTTACACTATAAAGTCCCGACATACCCAGGTGTTATCTGGCCAGATAACCCCACACTGAGTAATGAGGGGGTCCCATAATTATTATATAGGCATTATGATACTTAATACTGCTTATGGTTGCATCCATAGTTTCAAAAAGCCAAATTAATCTTTTAATATGGGAAATATTAGTTGGGGAAAACTGAGGGAGGAGAGAACAGAAACACCAGGAAGTGTTCAGGGTCTACGGTATTAAAATTAGTTCATTTTTCAGAAGATGACAAAGCACCGATCAAACATTTGCTGCTATATAGAGAATCCTTTGAAATCCGTCTGATAAACCCGGGCGCGAGATTAATCAAAGGATTACAGATTTAATTCTTGTGAGTAGGTTGTTTGTTATTACGATTGGTCACTGTGGATCTCTGTGATGATTAGACCTAACACCGATATAGATATAGTTCAGAACATTTATACAGCAACCCCTAGAGAATTCAGAAAACTACGCCTCAACTCGAATGAGCTGCCTATCATCATTTAATCACAAAATTATTTAAAAAATAAAACAAGCTTAGTCCTGAGTTTTGAGATTTTATTGGTGGGTTACAAAGTCTGGAATCTGCATGCTTACATTAATAGATGATTTTATTCTGCATGCGATTAAACCTCATGCAGCCCTATATATGAACAAATTGCTAGTACCTACTGTGCACTGTGCTACCGCCAAGCAGTATTTTCTCACTCTGAACTACCAGCTTATAATGAGCGATTCTTAGTTTACATATACACTATACTAATAAAATGGTGGAACTATAATCCCTTAGTTGATTCATTTACATATTGGAATAATCGGTTATAATGTTTAGTCATTCACGGCTTGAGAAAGTCATGTTAAAATTGATCTAATTATTGGTTACCATATAGCCGTATAAGCTTCACAGGGAGTTTAAAACACACTCGGATTAGACAGCAGAGAGTGTAGTGAAATACTAGTCATGCAGAAATTGGTCTACTCAATCTTTTCCTCATCTTTTGACATATAGACTATTTGCTGTTATAGAAACATTGCACCATTGGCTCGGCCTTGACTGTCCATCACGCCATTTGACACCTGGAGCCAGACATAGCCTTATTAGATTGTTCAATAACTACAGTTCATTAGGCACAGCATTATTTTTATTATGAGGCATATTTTCATTAATAATCTGTGAAATTCAATCACGCGTAGTCTGGGCATTAAGTTGCACCTTTTGTTTTTCATGAAATGATTAGACTCGAAAACCTACCACACACGCTGCGGGGCCATGACTTTTCAAGAAACTGGTACCTTAATCAATATACAGAACACTTGGCGAGTGCAAGAAGTGTAATCATTGATAATGGTGGGCTAGTGGGCTGGTGGGTCAAAACAAAACCCAAGGCTCCAGGCCTATCCTAGTCAACAGCAGGCCGCATGAAATAAGGAAATACGAACCATAGCCCAAACACATATGATTTAACAGGTCAAAAAGTCGAAACTATGACTAATTACTAATTCCTATTACTTGCAGTGCTGAAGTACCCCTGAATGGGAACAGCTAAGCGCCTATGCTCATTACTCATGGCACATTACAAGTATC
>Ga0224511_10002319_pt1 | contig 12710 bp, 9 predicted proteins | sample SF_May12_sed_USG_2_FD_169988 | JGI IMG/M metagenome (GOLD analysis project Ga0224511, IMG submission 169988) | Sediment microbial communities from San Francisco Bay, California, United States - SF_May12_sed_USGS_8_1 | ecosystem: Environmental > Aquatic > Marine > Sediment | place: USA... | reverse complement strand
CCTCACAGAATATAGTCAGTTTACAAAGCAATCCATACCTCACAGAATATAGTCAGTTTACAAAGCAATCCATACCTCACAGAATATAGTCAGTTTACAAAGCAATCCATACCTCACAGAATATAGTCAGTTTACAAAGCAATCCATACCTCACAGAATATAGTAAGTTTATCATCAGGAAGAAGACCATTGACATCGTCCATTAGGAAATCCCTTCTTATAAACTTTTTGAACCCCCAGTCTTTGCCCTGTACAAATCTGTATGCTCGCTGTGACTCTGTAACATAAATAAGCAACAAATAATTACTGCTTTTTATTTTAAATTTTACATGGAATATGGGAAAAAATAGTTTGCAAATTATGTTCGATGTGCATAGCAAATATTTAACAAAACAGCAGCAACATTTTATTTAGTTTTTAATACTTAAAAATCAGACACTTGCCCTGAAATAGATATTGTTTTCACAAAATACTAGAAAATGTCCAATTTGAGATCTATGATTTCTTAAATAAAATCTCTAAACAACATAAAGAAGGAAAATGCATAAAGGGGCTTCCCTGCTATCTTCATGTTAAATCTCTTTAAGCATTACAAACACTACTATAAATTCAGTACAAGGCAGAAGCAGAGACCGGCTTTTAGGACTGTGTGATTCTGAATACTGATCATATGTACTTATTCATAATAATAATAAACATGAGTGTAGGTTGAATGTTGCAATGTTTATAAAATTTTGCCTGAGTAAATGTGTGGTTCAAGAGAAGTGTCAACTGATGGAAGACATATTAATACATCATTTGTTTGCAATTTATGTCTTAAACCCGTACATAGCATACATTTTTGGTTTGTGAAAATTTACTTCATTTTGTGACACCAGTTCAAACCGCAGATAAGTCCCATTAACAGTTTAACACAAAAATAAACATACACTGAATGATTTTGCATACTGAAAACCAAATAATATCAATTTTCAAAGGCTGCTAATCATAAACATACCCATGGCTTTTGTTTCCTCTCGTTTTGCGTTGAGTATGGAGAACTTGAATTTGGCTCGCACCTCGCTCTTGTTGCATGATACAAGCAGCAGATAGAGGGACAGGTAGTCTTTACTCTCCTCGTCTAGACCCTTTGGGTTCACTCGAAGACACCTACAACACAGAGTTGTTAATCGTTGCACATTTCAAGAGTTTAGAGTGTGCCTGGTATGCCTTAAATGCACAAGCCAAGGTTGTTTTCGTTTTCTTAATTCTGACAAAAAATAATATCTCTAAGATTCCAGAATCCTAATGACAATGAACAAATAATAATAGATTTGTACAAAAAATAAAAACTGACAGCCTTTTCAGTGATTGGGGCTTTTAAAAGAATTACAAACAGGCAAGCACAAAGTGCAAGTTCAGACCAGTTCAGACCAATTTTAAAGTAAAACATGTGAGACTAAATTATTGTATGTACAGGAATGAACACATTTGGTTTTGGCCCATACTGAGAAAATGAAGATTACTTTTGATGAAATATTCTTTACCTGTTTAACTTGCATGTGCACAAAAGAATTTTAAATTCCGGTTATGCTAGACTAACCATTTGAGTTTGTCATTGGCTCCAGCAGAAAATGTTGAACTCTTCAGTACTTCCCCCATTTCTTCTCTACAGAAGCTGAAGTTGTTGATTGTCCAGATGTAGGAAAACTTGACAACTTTCACCTGGTGTTTGCAAAACAAGTGTATATTATATTGACAAGATAAAAGTGCATATCAACCCCTTAGAAGTAAATTAACATCTGAAACTATTCAGGTAACATACAGATTACAGCTACCAGTAGTTTGTTTTACATGAAATTTAACACAGCATTTCTATAACCACAGTAATGTATTGCACATATATTTAGCACCTGCTGGATGTTTATCAATAAATATATCTTGTTCTGGGAAAAAAGCAATCAAAAGCTTTTAAGAGCTTCTTAACAATCATAATCAAATGAAATACTTATAGTTTGATAAAAAACAACAGTAATGTTGCCCGAATTTTGCACACTGCATACCTGTGTGTAGCACCAGTTTTCAGCCACAGGACATGACATGTCTGGAGGGGGCGGGGTCGAGACGCGAGACACGGACAAGCGGCCGTGATCAAGCGAGGTCGACGACGACTCGCGTTCTAGCGCTTCGGACGACAGCTTGGCAGTTTAGTTGTTAAGGTACACACAGAAAAAATATGAATTACGAACCCTGGAATACTGGGATCTCTGAAAAAGGTGTAGAAAAATATGTGTTAGTACCTCCTTAAGTTGAGCCTGTTTGTAGTGTTTGATGCATATAACCGGGTTTATTTACTCATGAGCGAGTCTGATGTCTTAACTGCCATTTATGATAAAAAATGCAATGGCATTACCGGAGCACAAAATGTTAAGTTTGTGTTCTTGCTTTTAATTTATACAGCATGTGGTGAGTTTTACAGTACTATGTTACAACTGAAACAGCTAATTGTTGCCCTAGAGGCCTAATCATAATGAAGATCTATAAAAATACATATTTAAACTATTAAGAACATGATAATAAATTTATTGACTATTAATCAACATGATTTAACAGGATTGGCAAAGTTGTTTAATTTTTTTTTTCATATAAATTTACATCTTTACACAAGGCAAATAATTCTGGAACAAAGTCGTTATCCGGACTCTAATAAATACGTACATAAGATTCTTAACATGCCCATGAATCCAAATTCAGCAGTCAAATTACTTGTTAAAAACATGAAACAAAACAAAAATATTGCACTTTTGTCTAATGTAGGTCAGACAAAACTGCCCTCGTTTCAACCCGAAAAAAATCCTGTTACTGCACGTACCCGTGATTTAGACTAATTCATGTTGTCCCTTTATGCACAATTTTTATAAAAGTATTCATAAAGCTGGCAGTTTATATAAATGTAAAGGCTTAATGCAAATTGTTTTTTGACCGAATTATGGAAATTTTATTTTATTTATTTCCGGATGCGCAAGCGCTGTTGAGAAACTATGCCGTACTAAAAGCGATGCGTTCAACATTTTTTTAACTTCAAACTAGAGAAGACGGTAGCGTCCCTTTACGGCAAAAGAATGACATGCACAAGTTTGTTTACAATTATAAAGATTTTTAAGCCCCTATCCCAGCCTTGGTTGAAATGAATAAAAATAAAATGTCAGCAAAGGATTAAAAAGCATAACATGTATATCAAGTTACATTAAACTAGATTATTGATACGTTTCTCACTCAAAGAAATGTCAGTATAATTATTGTAATAGCACATTTATTTTGCAATAAATATAAACCGTTTCAAACACTTTATTTTGCAAAGGTGCGTGGCGAAGGGAATTCCGTTATATATACACCGGGAAATAATTCCAGGACCAGTTGACGCGTGTATTTGTTTCACATTTTTCTAACGACGAAGATGAATTTCAATGAAATTGAAAGAGGTATTCTATTGATAATGTTTATTGTTTATCTGTGAAATACTGCCGTTTCTTTTTGATTTGTTTCATGTTTTGGGAATTAAAATCTACCAAAGCTGGGATAGGAGCTTTAATTCAACATGAACGATTCAAAGACCACTCATGATTCTCTATCATGCTATTTGAATGTAATAAATTAGATTCGGCACATACATTAATAATTGTTGTACTGTGCTTCTGAAAGGTTGAACGGTTTGGTCTCTATTCGACTTTTTGAATCGACCCAGTACTGGATTTGACCTCCCTCCCCTTATCCCACTCTCCTAATCGGTCAAATTTTACAATTTTATTTATTTATTTATTTAGATAAATAGTGTTTTTGTTATGATTTTCTATTACATTAGGGTATATTTGGAAAAACACGAACAAAAGAGTGTACTGTGATATAACCGTTATAGTCAGGTAGTTGTAATGTTATAGTAGTAATGACATGAACCATACGCATGTATAAACAAGTACGGACGGACGTACGTCATGGCATGACTATAATCACTCCAATGACGTCGACACCAGGTGAACCGGACCGCTAAGCCCAAACTGTGGTAGTCAAGAGAATTAATCAATTCGACCACGTTGACTTTTATTGTAAATATATCGGGAAATGGTTTTCTACTAGATTTGGATTTCGAGTAGCTTCGATCATCATCCAAATGCATGTGTTTTATTCAGGTACAATGTAGATAAAGTATGGGAGTAGGGTAGAGTTGGCGAAAAAATATGATAAAACATAATTATTATTGACATATCAAAGTATATTATATGCCACAGACAAACTTAAAATGCTTGACGTATGTAATTATTGCATTTCCATACATGTATAGCCTACATACATTTTTTTCCTTTAACATTAAACCCTGACACTTAGCAGCTTTAGAGCTATTATTTTTTTAAGAAAATGAAAAATGAGAAAAACTATTGATCCATCTTAACTGCGTCTCAGCAATATAAGGCATGATGCGAATAATGAAGAACCTCTAAGATAAATTGCAGACGTATTGCAATTAATTACCAAATTATCCGTCTGTATTACGGTTCTGACGAAATATCTGTAAACGAACATAAGTAATTATGCTTCCTTGTCAAAATACGCGTTCTATGAACATGACCTTGAATAATAAATATCGTTCCTGAGGATTTTCACCAAGGAAACTAATCAAACGAAAAATAAGCATTCTAGATTTGTTTTCGCTATTCTGAGGCACTTCTTTTTTCCAGGCGTTATTTAATACGTATGCTTCACAAAGGGACGGAACACAAACGATATAATGACTTAAATAAGAAATAATTCATATTGGTCAAGACCGATCTTTAAAATCATGTGTGGTGAATTTTGTCCAATTTGCTGAATCACGTTCATTAGGACCTAAACAATAAATGCAAATTTCGTATGATTTTTTTCTCGGCTTGTAAAAGCCCTCCGGAAATGCTTTTTAGCGCAGATGCCGTCATGAATATGACGATCATAGTTTTGCGTATTTCCATAACGCTGCTGAAAAGGGATAATGAAGGGACATTGAGTTAGCGCGGATTATTCCTCGTCGGATCACTTCCATATAATTCGACGAACTTCCGCCGAGTGCGTCGGGTTTCGCCTCTGAAATCACGATCGCGGGATTCAAGATATGTAAATGGCGCAAATTTATCTCATAAATGAAGGCATTCATTCATAATCATTTGCATTTATTCGGTAAAATACGAAGTAGTTGAGGTGAATTAGTGGCGCGCTGACAATAAATGACCAAAACGGGAGAAATATGATTGGGTGACAAGAGAATGATAAACCGCGCCTCACGTACGTGGTTTCCATGGTGGCGATTTTACAGCCACTTACAGCCAACTAGTCAATCTACGCGGATCTTTCTTGGAAGCAAACCCATAAAATCTTGATCTGTACCCAGAATTTAGGCACTCTAATACACCGATAAGGACACCTACGTGAAAAGGGAAATGTCTGATGGCTGGTAAAAGATATTTATTCTTTGATAGTTCTGAATATATGAGACACTGTGTAGATCATACATTAAATATTCGGTCATTCCCCCGAGGATTGTAGACCGATAAAAATATTTCGGTTGCTCGCATTTAGCAATAATTGTCATTATGTTAGGTAAGTCGTAGTTTGTAGAACAAAGCATGCACAACGCAGCAGTGAAAAAGAAACGGAAGTCCCAGTAAACTATACTTCAATCAGCTGCTATATCAATATAGTGCTACATATGGTAAACTTAAACATTATTTATAAACATTATGTCAATATTTTGATCATATTGCTATTATATATATCCCTGTATATATAGTATCGATAGCCTCAGATTTTGTGGATGAAGTGGCGTTAACTTAAACCACTACGCTCACAATAGTTTAAACCTAAAAAAACCGCACCACTAAATAAATATTAAAACACCTAATGACTTCTCAAATAAAAAAATCCACCTTGCGCAAAACATTTGCAACAGATTTGCCATGCTGTCAGTTCCCGTATAACCCACAGTCGACGGATTGTTTTCGATGATATTTGATTCTGTTACAACGACTGCTGCCGTGACACGCCAATGTTCACTCGCCAGGAGACACTAACTATAGATGGCACTGAGCGAACCCAGTACGTTGATTGTTTGTTGTCGTTTTTGCGACGTTGTGAACGCTGATTATGTTATATCACAGAGGTTAATACGCCGTAGATTGGCTTCCCACTCGTAGACGCCCAGTCGAATGTTGACGTTTTCCGACTACTAGGGTCATTAGAACATCTCTTCAGATATGATTATGTTATGAATATCATGTTCGCAAAATAATGTTTCAGGATGTAATGACGGTGTCAGATCTTCTTCCAGAAAGAGCGCATAAGCACCACGCTGTAGCAAGCGTCATTTATTACACATAGATCTGCGATGGTCCGATCGGTATGTAATTATGTATCACCTCCGATCTCACAGGCGTCAATGACGTGCGTGTTATGTTTAACCGTAAAGATGTGTGGCTGCTCTCTAGGTGTGTGGGTAGGCAGCTTGACCACCCGCGTCTCCACCTGCACGTGACGGCGGAGGGTAGGCAGGTGGCTCCATATACCCACCAGATGTGTGTTGGTAGCCGCCGTTTTGCTGGCCGTAATGGCCACCGGTCTGGTGATGGTGCGTCAAGGTGTGGCCGCCGTAATCCGGAGGTTTAGGATAGTCTGCTGGGTGCCCGTGCTGCACATGGGACGGCGCGTGCTGTTGGTAGGGCGGGGGGAGATGGCCCGGCGGCTGGTAGGGTGGCGGTTGGGGGATGGTGGCTGAAATGTAAGAATACACGTCACGTCATCGATCATCATCATTATCATCATCATTCAAGAATTCGTTGGTACAGTTCTACTCTAAACTTGATATTGAATCCTCTGATATTAATTACTTGTAACATCCCAATAGTCGTCGGAAATTTAATTTTCAACATCCGACGACCCAATCACCAGTACCAACTTTACTGTCTCAGTACCTGACCATATAGTTTTGCCTACTTAAGAGGTAAGGAGTGAATGGCCTAGAAATCATGTCATGTTCGAATCACAACACAGGCTACGTAGCCAGTCCGAGGGTAGGACTCACAAACCACCAAGCAAATGAGCCATAGAACCAGGCAAAAGCGAACATAAATTGACAGGCTGATAATAGACCACTACCTATGGTCTGTGGTGGTGCCCCGGCCGGCTGTACGAAGGTTGGTCTGGTGCGATTCCGGCGGTTCTTCTTGGCAAAGAGGAGGCAATAAACGAGGATGCAGACGGCGCCACACAGCAGCAGCAAGCCTACCACGGCCAAGCCGATCACCCAGTCGTACTCCCAGCAGCAACTGCCGGAAACACACGAGGTCATTTACCGGAACCTTAGTGTACTGGATAATACACTAAACCATTATGTTTACACCTAGTTGTTTGCAGACGAGTGGTAGAAAACAGCCATGACAACTTGGAACTTGCAAACAATGCTAACGTTTATTTTGAAAATAACAAAAACATTTTTTCGCGAGTATTATTATTTGGGTATTTGGATTTTAGGAGGTCGCTATGTTGGAAACTAGGTGCACTTTAAAAAGTACTTAATCACTGTCACATATTCAAGGTTCATATTCAAACACAAACGCAACATATGGCACTATGTGAAATTGCAGATAACAGCATGTATTGATAATATTATATATTACATTTTATACAGTAAATTAATTATTATTACGTTACCGTCAGTGACCATTTGAATATTTCTCCTTTTTTAAAATAAATAATTATTCTCAACGAATGTACCCCTGTTGAGACGTGTTGTTACCTAGGGTGGGTGTCGTACGCCTTGTGGCAGCAGCCGTGGGGGCAGTACTCCTCCGTGTAGCCCGTGAAACACGTGTTGCTGGCCGCCACAGTAGCGTCTGTAACACGTGCGGCTGTCTATATCCGGGCATACACGCAGGTGGTAGAGGTTTAACGTATAGTGCTTTGATATTTGCCTATTTTACGTCTTAATTTGTTGGCAAAAACGTTTAAGTACAATATTTTCTTTGAATAATAGTTATAGATTGCTATTAATAGACATATTTAATTAAATTTCAGAATCAACGCAATTTATCATACACAAAAGAAATTAGGAATTATTTCACTTTAAATCATCATATATATGAGGCGATAGATGAATAATGATACATTAAATATGTACATATCTGATAACAAATGAAAAACCGTATATTGACCATTCTAGTTTATTGAATCCCAGGCGTTACAAAAAAAATACTACATTATTACCACAAGTAAACTAGTGTAAAATATTATATTTCGCTCTCCTTACCCAGACAAATGTGTGAGAAGACGACGATCCATCTCAGCGTGTGGACGGGGGCTCCTGTCAAAGTACCATCCATACCGCGTACAACACTTTTAGGACGAATTATTGAACATCATGATAATTTATATTATGTATATGTTATATTTATCAGTTATATTTTATAATGATAATTCAACGATGATTTGATATACAAATAAGACCATAAATCATACGTGTAAGTATTCATTATCAATAGAATTTTGATTGTCTGATAAATCGATGGTGTTTAATCATGTTTTCAATGGAGGTCAATCATAGTTCTCTGCGTATAGGATTGCTAGCCAATAATACGATTATGAGCTTATATAATCGCTTATACATGTATGTTTTGTTTCACTTTTCCAGTAAGGTCAACCTCATATACATACATGTAAAGCATGAGTTACGGTTACTCGTGGACGATGTTACATAGATACTAGTTATATAATCATGGAACCATTTAAAGGGACTAGAACAAAGAATTTCGGGTCGGAAAGTACTTATCTAAAAATATAATTTATACATGAGTTTCAGTCAAGAAATGTCATCTTGAATCTCTGACATTTACAATATTATGAAAACATACTAAAAAGATGTAAAATGCATAAAACTGAGATAAACCTACTTTTTGTCCCATGGACAAGAAAATGATTTTCCCTCAAATTTTAAGGATGAATTGGAAAAAATTCCTTGTTTGTGTAATATTTTCTGTAAAACTAACAACTGTTACCTTAAGTTTACGCTTTATTATGCAGTTATTTAGATTGTTAGAACACTAGTTTCTTTCCATTTGTATGCCCAAAACGGAGTCCTGGAGGCTTTAAATAGTATATAGCCTGCGCACATTAACCCCGACTTGACCTTTCAAATTAGCATCTATTAACGATCTACCTTGCATCTTGACCTGACTTGATCATTCCACTTATTGAAATGCTCGAGCCGGAAACTGTTGGAACGCTGGCATAGCAACGAAACCCCTCGGCCACGGCGGTTGTGCTATGAGTTATACTTGTATTGGCCATTTGAACACTTATATTGTTCAACAAACATACGCGATCTATGCCGACTGGCAGCGATTGCATTATCGATAGCTAATTCAACGTCCGTATTTAGTAGATAGTATATTCTTGCATAAAGGTCAAGTCGGGGTTATTGTGCGCAAGCTATACTCACATTTAACAATGTTCTATATTACCGCACCGTTTTTATTTGAATTGGAGAATCCTCATTTCATTCGGTTATTTGTTGTCATTTCGCAAACATGTTTACAATTTTGCGAAAAATCACCGAATGGATTTAAAGTAATTGCCTTTTGTTTTTAAAGGCGATAACAATTAATGTCGATATTAGTTGGTTAACGCTGCTTAAAGGTACTGGGAAATGTAATACATTGACCTATAGACATTACTCTTACATAATCGCTTTCCTTTTTTCTTACTGATTCCGTTTATATCAGCGGTATTTTTATGTGATTATCGGTTGTGAATATACTTGTAAGCAAAGACATATGTTGGTATACGTCTTTTTCAATAGGTGTAGTGTTAATATGTACAAACGAGAATTAGTTATTTTATGGAACCATTTACGCTGTCTAATGCCCACATACGAGAACACCCCCGATTTATCACGATAGTGTAAAAACGGTGGATTAACCTACATCCGTATGTCACATGAACGTCTTTGTCTTATACATCTGACGAGAACAACGCCACCGTGCCAACTCGATTATGAACAGGCTTTCAGCCATACAAAGACATTGTTTTGGTCAACTCATTGTCTTCCATTGTCGTATTGCTGGTATGTATTGGAAGCTTAACTTGTGGAAGACTGAATTGTTGGACACTATAAAAACTTGGCAATATCTACATGTGTTTCATGCACTTGTAATATAAGAACACGTGAAGTATTAACAAAGAAAATATCAAGATCTGTCTTAGACTATTGAACGATTCGATAACTACAATTTTTAAACAGGAAGCAATGTGTCGCTGAATGATTGTCTTAACTAGTATTACGCTGATAAAAGCACTTTAGGTGAACAGATTCATACAATATTAAACAACTACATAATTTAGAAAGAAATGTTTATTTCGAAAGATCAGATATAGAACATATACATCAGATATACTTTAAACTGTAATTCAGCAAATACTTCGTCCTGCAAAGCATTTATTGTCGCCAAAGAATAGTACAGCATGGTTTTATTTTAAGCAGGTTATAAATACAAGCATGGAAATGAATGGTTACATTGTAAGGAATAAATGTTAACGGCATACACGCATACAATCAAGGTCATTAAAACTTGACCAGTAAACTGTACTACACTTTTACTTGTAGTACACATATATACCAGTTGGACAGCACTTACACTTATTAAATAGCTAGAGCTTGTTTATACAAGTTTTCCCCCAAAACGAACGCAACATACTTCCTTGTAAAGAATGATGTAAAAATATCGTTTTTGTAACGTAAAGCGATAAATTATGTCGAGAAAATGTTAAAATCTATGACAACTGGTAAATTTTATGTTTCTGTTTCATGTGCAGAAACTATTTGCATTACAATTTGCGTGCATGTGTTTATAAAATTCAATACTAGGCTTGCTCGCACAATTCTAGGAAACTCATAAATATGAATTTAGTCATATATGTATATAACATAATGTATTTCTTTGAAGTTTACATAAATAAACGTTCTGTGTTATAAATAAGCTCTAGGGACTCTTAATATACTTTCAATGAAATCAACACAACAAGCTAGAATGATAGAAATAATAAAAATATGACAGAGCATGATTTCTTCGGTTTAGCGATTTGTTTGTATTTGTAAATCAAAACCGTTTTATTGTGGTTAAAGGTTATTTTCTTCATGTAATGCATTTGTAGGTTTAAATCACACGCCTTCTTTTCAATCGATCCAAATCTTGAAAAAAGAAATTGAACACGACAATTTTGGTATTTGAACATTTGCATAGGTTTTCCATGATAGGTTATGTATTGTTTCAAGGTTTTAGTTGTCTTCGTATACTTATTTGGTATTTATTTTAACAAACAAATGGCTAGGTTGTTCATGTTTTTAATTGTCGCAATATTTAGTATTCATATGCGATGCATTTTACTGCAGACGTCCAGAAATGAAGACTGTCTATTTCCCGACCCCAGGGGGATACGCGGGGTCCTGTCCGTAGTTGGCCGGTGGGGGCGGTGGGTAAGCACCTGCTTGACCTTGACCCTGATTGTACCCCGGGGGAGGTTGTCCGTACCCCGGGGGAGGTTGTCCGTACCCAGGGGGAGGTTGTCCGTACCCCGGGGGAGGTTGGGCGTATCCCTGGGGTGGTCCGTAGTTCGGCTGGGTTGTATGCGTCGTTATCACTGTAACATAATACATTTATTGTGTAGTATGAGTCGTTATCACTGTAAAAAATACATTTATTGAGTAGTATGCCTCGTTATCACTGTAAAATAATACATGTATTGAGTAGTATGCCTCGTTATCACTGTAAAAAATAAAATTGTCGTGTAGTTTGCGTCGTTTTCACTGTAAAATAATACATTTGTGGTGACATCAAAATCAAAATAGCAGATCACAGATCTCATTTTGATCTACAGCAATATTGTCTAAAGAAAACAGTAACTTTAGAATATAAATCAGTATACACGGCACTGTGATACTTTTTGTACTTACTTACTGTACTCATAGCCTAAAATGCGTTTAATGCAATGACGCCAAAATGTGGTGGTTCAGAATGTCACATACCGACAAATTCTTGCATTATGAACAGCTAGCTGGTAAGCTATATTCTACAGCTGACTTATTACGATATACACTTGACATATACACACATGCAATTCAACGAACTATATATTACCTGCTCCCTGGGATACTGTGTTAATTGGTGCCACGTTACGGCGCCCGACTTGCTTCTTCTTTATGATGCAGAAGACGACTACAAAAATCACGGCTCCGACGAAGATAAAGCCGAGAACAGCAACTCCGTAGATCCAAGAGTAGGGGGCGCAACATTCGTCATAGAGGCTGTACGTGACGTCACAGCAACCGTACTCGCAGTAGTCGTAATTCAAAGAGCTAGTATAACAGTATTTGCCTCCCAGCGCCTTGTCTGAAAATGTAATAATGGTCCTGAAGGTAATGTACAGTAGATATAATCAACAAGACGTCACACCACCAAGATTCAATTTCTAAATATTTACATATTTGCACTATTAAAAGCATTAAGTGTATACTATTACGTGCTTAGACAAGCATTATCACATGTACACAACGGATGATGTTGTTAAAAATCATTAAAAGTGTTAAAAGTTTGAGTATAAGCCTTTTTTTATTTTAGCTTTTTGGCCATATTCCTATTAAAATTAGGCCTAAAATGAAA
>Ga0224511_10002318_pt1 | contig 12714 bp, 2 predicted proteins | sample SF_May12_sed_USG_2_FD_169988 | JGI IMG/M metagenome (GOLD analysis project Ga0224511, IMG submission 169988) | Sediment microbial communities from San Francisco Bay, California, United States - SF_May12_sed_USGS_8_1 | ecosystem: Environmental > Aquatic > Marine > Sediment | place: USA... | reverse complement strand
AGCATTGGACTACAGTACTGATCAGATAGTCCTGGGAGGTAGGGGATCGGCCAACTTGAGCCATTTTTAGACAACGCCCATCGAGAATTCAAGTTCTACTCTTAAAGGAGAAGACAGGAGTGGATTATCGAGATCCTTAAATCCACTGGTTTTAAACTCAATTATTTACACCGTGGTGATCCGAAACCATTCCACAATTACTACGTCCCGAAAACCCGGCAATCATCAAGGGATTCTATGAGAAAATAGAGAGATCATCCGATAATTATCAAGACCCATCATCATATTAAACTGTCACACAGCCTTCCTGTTATAAGGTGCAATATTGAAAGTGTAATCTGCTGAAAACATGTGGATTATAACCTAATCTGCATTCACTTCATAGTAACCACTGACACCACTCGATTTGTTTGTCTCTATTATTTTTAATCATGTGTCAGTAACCTGTAAACCAGTAAATTACACACTATCTCTGACTACCTCACAGGTGGCTAGGGCTCTTATCATTTTTTACCCAAAGAGCGGTCAGTGATATATCTGTAAACAGATAGAAGGCAATTTACCTAGCAATTTGGCATTGGGAGGCCTAACATGAGCCTGACTCACCAATAAAGGGCTCTATGTCACTAGGTAGATCACCGGCAAAACAATAGGGATCTATCTATCTAGATAGAAATCAAACTACAAGGAAAGATGACTGATTGCTCCCCCATAATGAATACGAGTGAAGTAGGTTAATTCTCTCTTTAAGGGAAGGGATAACTCTACTGTCGTGTGTCTTAATTATCCTGCAAATATGTCGTAAAAGGCAAGTTCAGCTGTTGCGGTATGATTGTGGAACAAGTGGACATAAGTATGGATTGTACAGCAATACAGTTTAAAATTTTTATTTTCTCAAAACAGCTTCTGTGAGTTCCATTAGGCACTGAAGGAGTCCTTGAGGCAGTTACTAAAGTTCTCCTGAATCATCCTCGGAAACAACAGCCTGGTCAGTAATTTTCAGCTGATTATCACTGAATTGAGCAGTAGATGGTTGCCATTATACGCATAGTCCGGGTGATAAAAGTTCAGTTTCCCTGCTCCATGCCAAGCATGTGAAAACAGATCTCGCGAGTCTACGAACTCAACTAGGTCATTTCACACTGACGCTGGTTTTATAAATGGAAAAATGCTTTGATGGCAGGTTTAGTTTTCCAATCCATATAGCTTCATAGCTTCTCTGTATCTGCTCTGTACACTGACCTTGCTAGTTAATAATTATGACCTTTGTCACGCAGTTTGATACCACTTTTTGTAACTCTCTTTGTGTTCCATGCACTTATTGATGATGTTATGCGAGAAGGGAAGGATTATTAGCCAGGGTATGAGGAGATTATAGCAGGACAGTTGGAGTATATCCTTTTTTTGCGGTTTGCTTGGTGCAGATTTGAGGTGACACAGATTGCTGGAGTCACTTTGTGGTAACCCGCTGGGTTTTCTCACCTCATAACTGCACAGACACTCTAGGAGAACCTACTATAATAATGTCCCATCCATTACTATGTATTGTTTTATCTAGTGCACTCAGTGGGATATCCACACTCCCGGTATCCGGATGTGATGGGTGGTGCACCCTAAGTAAACTGACGGTACACTGGTTTGAATTTGTAAATGGACATTTTGTCATCAAATTATAAGATGAATATACATAATTTGGAGTAGACCTTTCCATGCTTGTGTGAATCAGCGTCCTGGTAAGGAGCAATTATCCACTTCATAACCTGCCTGGGTGCAAGCGTTGACTCATGATTATATGGTAGAATGTAGTCTCTCCTTGGTAACAATCATCTCACATGGGAATTCAACCTGCACCTGCGAACATCAGCCTTGTTTGCTTGAGGGTCACTGACAGATCATCTCAAAGGGTGTACCAAAAACCCTCGATTCAAAGGCCACTTTACTCCAAAGATTGTTGTTTTGTGGGAAAGAACTTTTGCCATGCCACAAGGAGTGTATTTTCTATAGTAGGTTATGGAGTTTGAGGGTGTTTTTGTTTGGCATTCACTGATAGGTCATCCACAGCATTATCTTTTAGGTCTCACAAACCAAAAAAATATGGAGAGAAATGTCAAGCATAAAATACATATATAGCTCCGTACAGAAGGTCAGAAAGAAAAGATACTATATCATACTATAGTAAACAAGAAATACAGGGGTCAATCTAGCTCATGCATAGAATTAGTCTCTAACTCTATGAGCTCATGTTATACCATCGCATTTGGGACAGTTATTTCAGCATGATAAATGAATCATGTTTGAAATATGACTGGACATCAAAATAAAATCTATGATATGGTTTGTCATCCATGATGTACTGTGACAGGCACGAAGTATTGCATAGATAAACACAGGAAATACACGTGCATGTACTTTGACCCCTCAATTCAAAGGAAATTCTATCCCATGTTAGCCTTGTATGTTGAGTAACTTCAATGATCTCGCAATTTAAAGTGCATTTTTGGGCTAATAAATTATTCTGCTGAATGCTACTGAAGACAAGACCTCATCATGGATATTACCAGGGGTCATCCATTCAAATAGTGTTTGGCAAAATCGAGATTCCTTCAAGTACACACAACTCATTGGCCGTATTTGGAACATGGCCGAGGCCCTCTTTGTTCACAGGGGCACTATGAGGGCCGTTATTTACAGCTGTCACTTAAAGACCAGAGCCAGGTTTCCTATATGATTGCAGCTCTTTTATCTTTTGTCATCTCGACATAATAAATTTCTGTATAGAGTCACTCTGGTACCTGATTTTATTGAGTCAAGCTTAGATTACTCCTACCCTGTGGTTCTTGGCTTGTCTCAGCCATGCATTTGAAGTTGACTAATGGTCTGGCTTGTCTAATAGCAAGGGTATGTTAGCTTTGAAGGTAGCTGTCCGAATTCTTGTGGTGTACATGTCTACTGCCAAATGAAAGAAATGGCATCTACTCTGAAAATAAACATACCCAGCACATTGGTCTTATTGGTAGATTATTTCTGGAAAGTGGTCGGAGTAACCCGCAGTATGCAAATCTTTGTCAGAAGATCTTGGACATGTCTGTGTTGAGTGTTACATAATTCACATGTAGATGACACCCATATCTGCATGTAGATAACACCCATATCTACATGTAGATAACACCCATATCTACATGTAGATAACACCCATATCTACAGGAAATATGGCATAATATGCATAAAGACACTGTATTGCACCACTATGAGAAACTTCGCTTCACTTAGCTGTCATAGGCAGCGAATATATTTTTTATCTTCTCCTCTGCGAGTACACATCCATTTAGCAGAACCCCTGAGCCTGAGGCATGTCAGAGCATTAGGAGCTAAAAATTATGTGAAGAGTTCATTCTCACTATGGACAATAGAGTTAGACTAGGAGGATAACTGTGGACCCTCAGCATGGCTACGAACTGAACTCAGGATCTTTGGATGTTGACTGAAGCGCTCTAGCCTCTGAATTATCTCACCATCCTAAATGATTTATACTGGCAACAAAACATCCAGTAATGAAAGCTGGTCTCAATATTTACATATACGATTTTACAGCCTTTGTAATGAGGATTCTGATAATATCAAATTTCCCTTCATTAGATACATTTATGACAGTATGGTTAAATGAATTCAGGTTTGTATATAATGCTTTTCATTAGCTCTGTTCATTTAGAGGATGCGTGTAAGGACCCTAAAAGCATGCACCGCAGCTCCTTCATTTAAAGACCAGTTATGGTTTGATCTAAAAAAAATTTTCACCAAAGAGAAATTCTTACAGTATGATACCTGAATGATCAGACTTAAAAAGCGAGAGCACTTGGGTATACATCAACACCTACAAGTCCCTTGCAAAGTGTGTTGCTGCACCAAGACGTCGACAGTAGACACAGAGGCCTTACCAATGTACAGCCCTTAGCTGCGAGCAGTTTCTGTATCATATTATCTCAATGGGGCTATTAGCCAAGTGGTCCTCAGCTTTCACCGCTATGATGGACGAGGCAAATTAAAAACAAATTCATATGTCTTATGTCATACTGACTTGTGGCTGTACCAATCCATTCTAACGTTTGATACATATCTCAAATACCATAGACCCTTCAACTTGTCGGCTCTGACAGTTATAACATGTGCTTGGTGCTGTATTTAGACAGTTCTAGAAGACATAGAATTCTGTGAAGTGATGTATGGTCCTCACTCTCCAATATACGAAATGGACCTGATGCATTGAATCTTAGTAGCGAGTTCTTCTTAGGATTATGGTTTTTCTTATTACAAGTACAGGGTTTACTGTCTAAGCCTCTTAACTCTCTAGACTACTCAATAAACTGAGCTCAAGTTTAGCTTCATGCATCTATATATAATATGAGCGCATTCCATAGGAAAAAAGCTAGAAAAACAAACAGCATTCACTGACTAGATATTAGACGGATCAAATATCAAGTGGCCAGTACAAAGGACACATTGCTATCATAACAAACTAATTTAAGTAAGCCTATAGATCTGCTGTGATAAAGACTGTAGCTGCTGAATTATAAAAATTGTTTTAATACCTAATGGTTATTATTGCCATGGGACCAGTAATCATGCTGCAATCTTCACTGATCAAACCTCTCAGTTTGCCATTTTATATCAGGAGGCACTTTTGATCTCACATTATCCAAACTTTACTATATGTATATGGGTCATGCATAAGTCCTCCATGGAAGTTAACTATATGCGGGCCATGCTAGTGTTATTGAGCCATAGAGTTATCCGGCCTTTAGATAATGCTATGAATTGGGCTAAATTGTGCTTTGAAAGAAAACACTTTCACATTACTGTCATGTAGAATGTAATGATAATTTCAGCTATCTCAACGTTCTCTAGCATTCCGTTAGATTTCCATGCAAATATAATGAATATCTTTGGTTTGAGAACATGCAACAACATTCTTTCTTCAGTTCCGTAGGTCGATCCGTGTACAGGTCATCCGTATAGGTCGTTCCGGTATCCGAGTGATCTACACTGGCAGGTTTTGAGAGAGTCAATTGACCTTCTTTTGGCTGATTCTCTTGTCCCAGTCGAACTGCCCATCGCACTGATCCTTCGAAGCTTGATAGAAACCAGTTTTGAAGCCATATGAGCTAGAAGGTATGGCTGCAGGGAAGCACCCCATTATGTGTAGATATTTGAATTAAATCCCACATAAACTAGGCTGAGCTGACCCTGTCCCCTTCTGAATGACCAGTAACCAGGGGCTATTTGTCATTGTAGAAAGGGGTGATATATAAATGTTGACGTCTTGGTCAATACTATAAATAGGTGACAGCAAATCTATTGAATACTGCAGCCTGTGTGTCCGCTAGCAATTCACACAAAGGGGCATATTGATAATTCTCCAGCAATTTGCAACCCTCTTGGCTCAAATTAACACCTCTTTAGCAATTTCCTCTATAGTTGACAGATTGACAGAAAGACCATCTTTCCCCTCCTGTTTAATTATTTACTCACCAACAGATCTTGCATCTCTCTGTTAGTTTGAACTCAATCTTTTGTTCTAGTTCCTAATAGGACTTTTGGGGGTCATCAGTTCCAAAGATCATCTATCACGCTTATATTACCTTATTATATTCATAATATTTGTGGAGACTCCGGCTCCAAATCCAGGAAAAAGCATTACAGCGTTGTTAGTAATTTGTAAGAAAATTCTATAATTTTTTTTACTTTCCGAATGCAAAAAAATGTAGAAAGTTTCGGTCACTAGGTCAAAAAGCCCAGGTGTGTAGATTCATTCACACAAATAGCATCATTCCTGGATGGACTTGCCATACAGACTGTTTCATCAGGAATGAAAGTGATTTGCATATAAAGACTAATGAGTTTGGGAAGATCTCATTATAGTGGGCTAGTTGGCTCATGGAGGCTGGGTGTAAGTATGTTATTATGTTAGGTGTTTGAATCACGATGTTCCCAGATCTCTGTAGAGGTACACACTTGCGCAGACATATACACTTCTGGAGAGCAAACATTAGGCTTCATAGACCATACCCAACCAATAAGGCTCTATCTAAATAACAGCTATGAGCTTCTACTTTGGTAGGATCAATGACATAAAGGACACTGGTAGGACGCTACTGCTAGCTGGGACCTAATTACATTGTGACTCAGGCAGATAGGTAGCCAAGCAAAGTTCAGACTCTCCAGTCGGTTTCATTACCAAGATCCACTTAAAAAAATAAGGGACATTTAATCCGAAGGAGATGATCTCTAAATTGCTGGGTAGTTGATTGTGCTGCTGTTTGTCAGTTGTACTACTGAGACCCAAGATCCCGAGACCAGTACAAGAACACATGAGAATTTTGCTCCACAGGACATTATCTATAAATTGATGGGTGGCTGATTGTACTTCTATTTAGTCGGGACAGCAGACAACCCGAGATGAGGCTGACTCTTGTGGAGGTGAGAGAGTGATACGGATTATAAAGACAATCCTAGCCAAGAGGCTCTCATAGTGAGACTGAGTCGGCTCAGTCGCTTGTTCTACAGTTAGTGTGATTGGAAGCTCACTAATCCGAGAGTCAAGTGTGGTTTATTCTTTTAGACATGCACTATAACTAATACTGAAGTACCATCTCTTCATCTCACCTCTACTAGGTGTTTGCACTGATTGTGTATAAAACAGTAACGCAAACATGGCTGACTCCACTCAGATAGCAGGCTAAAGCCCAGCTGGTGACACAGTTTGTGGGTTGTGATGAGAGTGCTTGGTAGCTGGAATGAGTCTTATTACCTAACTATTGTTCATTCATAGAACCCGCAGGTGGTCACTTGATTCTGCCCATGACACTTTTAGTACCCACTAGGCTAGTTTTGCACTGAGACAGACTTCAACTTCTGAAATTTTGTTTTTCTTCAGGCATCAGTACTTGTTTAGATGCAAAAACATATATCCCATTATCACCTTGCATGCGTTGGTTTCAAATGCGCTTGTACATGTATATAATGACGCTTGTCTATGCTCTGAAGCTCTACTCTGGCCTAAATGTGTCCATATCCAGTGCTGGACGCCCTATAACCATGACAGCGGGTTATGGTATGATGCTGCCAGATGTTTTAATCACATTTTAGATAGAATAGATTGGAATTATGAATATAATTAGTGAAACTCTTCCCCTCTTATCCAATACCTATCCCATGAATAAACCATTAGGCTCCCGGTTCTCTATACGGTTCTCTATACGCGCGTCTATAAATGCCTATAACCATCTATTGACCAATCAGGGGGCACTTATCCTAGTCTAGCTGTAAAGCGCTTGATTGAATGGCAATAACAGATTAGGCTTCGCCAGGGTCAGACGGGATTTTCCATCTCTCTCAGGACAGTATTAGGCAATCGTCACATCAATTCATCCTACACAAGAAGTATATACTAGGAGTACTCGCCTCTCTGGACCGCGTTACATGACAGCGTATTCAACTGGATGCACTTTTATATAAACACAGGTAGGCAATGGCAGAATGGTTGTTATGACAGGGCGGCATTCTGTTTTTTGGATCGCTGATCGGTGATCGGAGTGAGAAGATACCTTGGATCTATAATTCATGAAGATTGTCCTGACTGTCAATCAGGCTCATAGGCAGCGGATAGACCCCTGATTATTGATGTAGGTAAATGCACAGCAAATTAAGTGCTGCCGAGAAAGTATTGTGTGGGGAGAGTAGTGGGTTCAGTCAGTAATCTTTACAGTTACATCTACTGAAATACCAGCGCATAACAGACGCATGTTTGCTGTCGAAAGAATCCAAAGTACTAGAGACGCAACTTTAAAATGTTTATTTTAAACGGCATTTGAATAGAAATTCCTCGGTAATTAAGTGGAGCTTTATAATGAAGAGGGGTACAAGCATTGTGCTATCTGACATGCGTGCGGTCTATGAACCTGTCTCCAGTATGTTTACGTTTTCAGCCAAACCAAGTGCCCAAGGTGCCCTGTTGTCTAATTAGCAGTCATTGTATATACACAGTATGGTCAAACAATGCTTCTAATCCCCTCAATATTATCCTAATCTCTTAGCCGAGGCATCACTATCAAGACCGGAGGTGTCAGTCTGCCAATGCATCATTATTTTGGTCAAATTACTGTCATCATTGGATGCCGGTATATACAGACTCTGATGGTTTATCAAATTAAACACCGCAAAAGCGCCCTTGATATCTCTATGTTCAGCTTCACGTGTTTTTATGGCGATTACGGCAACCAAACCTCTTGGGGTTACGGCTTACATCAAAGGGTTTGGATGCGATGGTGTCACATTTTTCTGGTCCAGTTCAAAAAGACTTTGGTAAGCTCTGGCGGCAAGAGAGTACTTGACATTGTCTGACTATGTTGTTGCATGCAGAACCTTTGTGAGTGGCTCTTGGTACATGCCTCGGATCCACCAGACTAGTGTCTTATCTGACAGGAGATAGTGTGGTGTATGTTATTGGCCTGATTAGTAATGCCAGTCTTACTTACAAGGCCAGAGTGTTTACCTTTCATTGATATCTTGACTCTATGATCGCTTCAGTCAGTGAACATATTCCTTTTTATCTACCTGGTTTATTTGCTTAACTGTAATGAAGCTAGTCTTGCAATAAGTCACGCTAATTACATTTTTCTCATGACGAATTTGCCTGTGGGGTCGTGAAGGGAACCCGAGTCATCTTGACTAGTCCCGAGTGATTATATACATTCCTGGCCTAAATACATCAGCATCACTGATCGTTCATTTACTGAATCAATCAGTGGCAAAGCCTCGATATAAGGGTGGTAAGATACTTTAACTGCATTATACGGCTTGTCGATTACATAATGTGAAGCTTATTGCTTCTACACATTGTTAGATTAAATCTATTGCTGAATATCTGTGTTTAGATTAGAACAAAATTATACAAGTGACACAAAGACTGCTCTAAGCAAGCTGTCATATTATGTACATTATAGAAGCCCAAGAAAGCCCCATGTTTGCAGTATGAAGTTATTAGGTGTAGAATCTGTGTACCTAGCTGGGGGGAAATTATGGTCAATCGAAGCCTTGCCGCCACAGACTGACACTTTACTCATTATTCTGTGTAACAACCAAGAGTCAATACTGAACACACATAGCAAGCCAGTGTATACATATCGTCGAGTTTCGCAGAACAAGTTTCTGCAGCCAAACATGTTCATGGTAGCCACTACTAGCCTTGGTTCATTTCAGGGGATTAATTGACACAAGTGTGGAAAGGAAAACTGGATTTAAAGACACTTCAACTAGTATTGACAAAGCAATGAAATAGCTTTCTATCCATGCCTATCCAGTCTCAATAGCTTTGTCCCACTGGTTGACTTTTGTACCCTGAGAGCTACTCTCTTTAAGAGCCTGTCCCAGGAGTTTACTGTGAAGTCAATAAAATTCTCTTATCAATAAACTGCGCTGGTCTCTGACCCAAGTTTATAGAGGCGAGGCTTTCAAAATCTAAAGATGGATTGGACCAATTGCATGGCAATAAGTTATATAGCTCTTTGATGTATGAATTTATTACTATGGATTTGAAAACATGAAGGGATGACACCTAGCGATCTATATAATTTATCTCCTCCATTATATAAGCTTCCCATACACAGAGGCTATAAACTCTTATCATATTTCTGTAGCCTCTGATTCTACCAACTAAACAGGAAGTCAGACTTGCTACAGTGAGCCTCTACTGACTGCATCAAGTTAAAGCCCTCGTCGAGACAGCATGTCACTTGACGCGGTGGCGATATTGCTGTTGGCAGTTTCGGCAGCAGCGTGCCCACCGGGCTGTTTCTGCCCGATGACCACAGTAACCTGTCCAGCACAAACGATAACCTTCATACCAGGCAAGTAATGTGTATAGTCACCCAACATCCATAACCACTAGCGCTGACCAATTACCTGTTAGTAAGTACCAAACTAGCATTGACCAACTGCCTGCTAGTAGATTCCCAACTGGCATTGACAACCAGCATTGTGTCAGCTGCCAGTCCCAGCGCCGTTATCGATGTTGGTACAGATTACTTACTAACAGTGTGAATCTTCCATCTGGTTCATGGTTTTTCTTCATCCATTGAGTGATGGACATCCTGTACTAACAGCGAGTGCATTTTGTAGAAATTGAAAATGATGTTCAAACGCTGATCATTCGAAACAACCAGTTCACAAATCCGATTCTAGAGCAACGTAACTTCACCAATATGGCTAATCTGGAGAAACTAACCCTCAAAGGCTGCGGGATTGAGGCCATAAGTTACAACACTTTTGTGTGTGAGTAGTCACTGTTGAAAGCGGCAGGGCAGCAGCGGCAGGGCAGCGGCAGGGCAGCAGCGCAGCAGCTGATGCCTCTAAGCTTGGTGCTTCTAACCACTTGGAGCATGTCCTGTCAATCAAACTCTGAAAAATGTGAACTTTCTTTGTGGTCAAATATTGAGTTGGGTACAAAAATATGATATAGCAATTTGGCAGGGCAGCACCCTTTCCGGTGTCTGTCAAAGTATTTCACAAATCCTAATCAGACCTACATAACGCACACCCAAAGGGTTTCTATTATTGTCTATTAATCGGCCTGCCAGTACAAGGAATCAATAGAAAAGACACATGTGTAACCATTCCCAAGCTAAAAGAAATCGAAACACTTTTAGTAAACCATTAACGGGATTTTGACAAGATTATCTGACTGATTCATCTAGCCTAATGAGCACAAAATTTACTGCACACTTGGACCGAGCCATGGTGTTCTGTCCCAGACAGTTTAACTTTTGAGAGATGGGTTGGCTTTAGGGCTGAAGGAGTCGGGGTGTATGTTTTTTTTACACCTGTCCTCCATGTCCAGACTCACAGGTGCTACCGGAAGGCAAAACCTCTGATTATTGTCTGAATACTAATCATAATAGTTTCGGTACTAGGCTTCAAAGTCGTATAAATGCTCTGATTTTCAATCCGTAATCTGTGTCTTGACAATAGGCTCTTATCCTGTATAGCGTGACGAATGCAGTTCCCCAACATTATAATCAGACCCCTATCATATAGTCGGGGACTAGTGACTACTGAATTGAAACCCGAAATTATCTGTCCGTAGTCTGAAATTACACTGAATCCTTGGGTATGGGCAATTGTGCTCATCACTGAGCTCAGCAAGCCTTATTTAGACGCCGTTTCGAGTGTACTTGACTCGGAAATGCAGATTTCATGTAGTTTGGGCTCTTGACAAAATGTTCCCGAGGCCAAGCGGTTACTCCTGGTGATCAGATTGAGATAATTGATATTGAATATTCATAAGAGCAATCTATGGCAGCTAGTTATGCACATTTTATTCCCCTTGAGTCGGGTCGAGAGTGACTTTGTCTCCCTCAAGAAATTGTCCTGAGATGATCCAACTAAACCAGACAACACAACACCCGTAATATGAGACAGGAGAGCTTTGCGGCAAGGGAGTCGGTGACAGTTTAACTTTTATAAGAAAGCATTCTCCTGTGGCCCCTTTTGAAATGTGATGAATACAATTGAAAGAAGAAATTATCATCTTTTGAAATAGCAGAACCGAAATAACTGGATAGGGATCAACGGAGATTAAATTCCTTTTTTCACCTACTGAAACCTGATAGACATCTTGAACAACTCGGTTACTGAGAAAATGACTGTGGCTGGTGCGCATCAAAGAAGATGTAAATTCGCCGACTTGTACCGAGATATTAATCAGATAGTAATCAGCAATAATCAGGAGCTAACCATGAGATGGCCAGTCATATGCGGATTTATTAGCCTTTTGTAACACCAAAGTCGCGTGACAAATTAGACTAAGAAGTCGCAGTTCAATCCTAAACGATTGTCTACTGGGAGAGCATAGTAGTCTGTAGACAAGGCTGCATGGTTTGATCATATGTTTAGATATGTTTAGTGCCTTTATGAAAGATAGAAGAAACCTCGGTACTTCCTGAGGAAGGCGATAAGATAACTAACGTTACTAAGTATTACTCTGATGACCTTCATTATGAATTATCATAGCATACAGTGGATTGGTAACTCCCAACCCTGATGCATTCTCCAGTTTGTTGCCCCCACAAGATGGATATTATTGAATGTCATTGCTGATCCTCTTTTCCTAGTACTGTGCTACAATGTACTGGTATCATAGATTAAGGTTACCTGAACTGAGTGGTAATGGGTTGTCCAATTCCCACCCAGTGCAAGTGCAACTGTTGGATCAGAGGATGGTGTCGGCTTACATAAAAAGCATTTAAATAATCATTGAAGAATTCTCCTGTCTGTCTAAATCATTTATATTGGGTGTGACATGTCAAAGCTTGCGTTCTGTAACGAGCTTTCTATGAACCCGCAAAGGGTGCCCAAAGTGTCACCATTAAAGCCTAGTTCGTGGCCTGGCAAACACTACTTACTAGCTGGGTGATGACTCCCACATGGTGTTTACCAGCTCTAGTCATCACTTCAGGGCATGACCTGTAGGATGATGGCTCAGTGATGACTTCATTTCAATATGAAATCACACCCCTGCTGTTTTCTCCCGGTGGCCCGGTCCTAGTTAACTTGTATTGGTACAAAACGATAAAAGTTCACTTCTGTTTTAGATATGACTAAGTTGACGTATCTAGATTTGTCCCTAAATAACATTCGTGCCATCGGAGAAGGATCGTTGAC
>Ga0224511_10002317_pt1 | contig 12716 bp, 8 predicted proteins | sample SF_May12_sed_USG_2_FD_169988 | JGI IMG/M metagenome (GOLD analysis project Ga0224511, IMG submission 169988) | Sediment microbial communities from San Francisco Bay, California, United States - SF_May12_sed_USGS_8_1 | ecosystem: Environmental > Aquatic > Marine > Sediment | place: USA... | reverse complement strand
ACCGAGTATTATGACACATCCGAATAGGTTGATCTCTTGGAAACTCCAAAGGCAAACCTTGCCCCATTACGCCTAATGACCAATCCAAATGCCCCAATCTGGAGGTGCACCTTCCAGCACGCCGTTCTAAAGATCAAAGGTGGTGTCCCGTTTGAAAAGCTAGTATGTGCCTGCAAGATGGCATGCTCTCAGCATCTCAATAGGTGCATTCATGTGATTGAGTTTTGAGGCTTGACCTATGACTGTTCAGACGTATTTTCAGTTCCACTGCTCAAAAGTATGGTTAAAAGATATGCTATTACAAACCGTGTACCTCGGCTGCATCTGAAAGTGAATCCAATGATGCAAACAGAACTCCCCATCTGAAAGTGGGTTTGCTGGTTTATAAAGTGTCAACCCTATCAACATGTCATGGTTATTTTTTGGTCACTTACTTATTTTACAGTCACTTGGTTGTTTCGCGGAACACTGAATGCACAATTTTCTGTTCCAAGACACACAAAATGTGAAGAGAGGTTAACTTTGGTGCACCTGAAACTGTGCCTGGAACTCCTCGCGCTATGTCTATCTGTTCGCTTGATCGCGTCTGAAATTTTTTGTCTGTGTCTGACCCAAATCACTCAAATACACCTGGTGGTATTCTATCCGGCAAAGCTTGTGCTTTGAATGATGTGTTAAAGAATTGTTTTACGAATTGACGGAAAGGAAGGACAACTTTGTATTAAAATCGATCAGCCAGAATTATCCTCCCTTGCAGTTGATGAGCGGCTTCGCTAAGACAATGACAAAGCGCGAGCTTCAAAGACGAGACACTGTCTTTGAAGTTTAGCATGATTTCAGCACGGCGTGCGAAGCCTGAAGTGCAGCTCCAAATTAGGCCGTTTGAAGCAGGCTTAAGACTACGTATATAAGTGTGCAGTAAGCAATAAAGAAATCTGCTCAGCCATGCTTTAATTGTTTGTTTTGACCAAGCCTAGCGACAGCCAGCCCCCTCCCCTGCTAACCAGTCATGGAAATTTTACAGATTTAGATGATGATAGAGGATGCAACTCAACATTATGGTAAGTTGTTCGATTCTCTGCATTCCGCACTCATTATGGGGCTGGGCCAGCAGTCTTCTTGTCCTATACAGAATTTGAATGGTAGCTTAGTTGGTAAAGTACAGAAGTCCTGGCCTAAGATTCTCCCGCCCTACTGATAGCGAGTCCGTTTGGTATAGGAGCAAGGGAAGCCCATCGACATATGACATAATCACTGTTATTGCAAAGCTGGTGAGTCAAATATTTGCTTTTAACGGCTTAGCATGGCACACCATGAGAGATCATTTTCAATGCTCCACCTCATAATGAGAAATGTTTTTGAGCTAGGGTTACTGCCCGGAGCCCAGACTTACAATGTGAGCCCGACATATGCGCAGGATTAGAGGCCAGGTTCTCATTGTTGCTAGCTGAACGCTCCACCGCTGAGCTATCTCCCTATTCTTAAATATTGCTATCACTGCTTCCGATCACTAGACCATAAAGGGTGGTTCTTTACATCTGGATGATGGTGGATGATGCCAGAAATCCACCTCTCACTTCTGGTGAAAGAGAAGCCGAGTTCTCGGGTGGGCGACATTTAAAGTGCTACTGAAGTTTTTAACATGCGCTTTTATATTTATCTCTTTCTGAAGACCTGTTACACAACTCACTGTTCTCGCCTGTACAGGTGGAGTGGCAACACCCAAGTGCAGCGTATTGCATAATCAGATTCCGTGTCAGAGGCTGCTAAAATTTTCATACAGAACCTAATAAGCCTCATCTGATGATAGACATATAGGGAACATTTGGATTTTTGATCGTAACTATTGATAGTCATGATAGCTCAGTGGGATAGCTCACTGTCTGTCCTCCCCGTGGCCCGGGTACAATTCCCAGCCACAGTGGAGTATTTCAGGGGATTTTTCCCTGGCTGATCACACTCTGCCAACCTGTCCTGAGCCAGCGTGGCAGAAAATGGCTCAATCTCCCCTCAATGACACCACACAACCTGTGGACTGCGAGGAGGAAGGCCGAAGTCCAACCATGGACAGACGATGGCTGATAAAAAAAAACAAAAACTATTGAATGGGTGATCTGACTGAAAATTATTTTACAGGTGTCATCTTGACACATGTAGACAACTTTTAGCCAACTTCAGCAAAATCAGAAAGATAATTAAACAGCCTATAGTTGTCAATGCCCCAGTGGGGCCCTCATAATTAGTAGACTCAACTGCGCATTACCAATCACAAAAAGACCTAAACAATACCAGTTACCATCACTGACTGTTCAATGGAGATCCACATGGAACTTAAGTTTCCCTTTAACCAATCCAGTCCTCCATCCCTCAACACATTAGCTGTATACCTCATTATCAAATCTGAATTGTGGATTTTGTGACTTACATGAAAATAATAAACCTTGGGAATTTTTCTTCCTGTTTGCAGCGACAGAATTTGGGTGCCCCATGGAACAGAGGTTATACTTAATACTCCTCTAGTGAAAGATGATTCAGATAGGACAGTTTCTGGGCAGCCGATATTTAACCTGAGACCGGACCCAACTGGAAAATTTGCATTGGCCATCCAAGAAAATTGCGTTGCCGCTTTTACCCTGCTCAGGGCAACAGCGTCCAAAGCGACACCCCGCAGTGGCGGTTGTCTGTATGGTCATGCCCCAACCAATGGTAAGAATGCTGTGAAGTAAAGAGGGAGTCATACTGAACAGTTATGTGGTCACGAATTTCAGATCGTGTCAATGTTGATGCTTGATATGCTTATATATTGGGTGAACTTTCATTCATTGACAATTTTGCTTGATGCGGGTTCTTCAAAACTGAAACAATATGGCCACTTGTTGAAGTAATAGATCACACATCTAGTGAATATTAATTCAAAAGTTAATGCCACATTTGGTAGGGCAGACTTCCCAGGCTTATTTGATTTATGGAAAAATGAAGACTTACATATTTATTTAAACCAATAAGAATACTAACAACACTTTGCTGTTTTCATGCTATACCTGTAAAAATTCAACGTCATATAGGCAAGCCTAAATTTTTGTTACAGTAAATGTTGAGATACCTCTTCGGGGTATACCAATAAAGGCTGAAACAGTGAGATTTGTGCACCTGGCATCCTTAAGTTTCATTCATCCTAGTTTTGACTACCATGATACCCTGGAAAAAGGTAGGATGCTGGATTTTAGATAGCTATTTGGTGTGTGGATGATCGGCGAGAGTTTTTCATTTATTACTGATAAATACTGAGTAGCCATGTATGATGTATGATAGACAACACACACATTTTCTTGTGGTTTTCCCTCCGCCCTTGATTTCACAGACCAATATAGGCCAGTGTCAGTCATTTCTGGCTATACGAAGACACGCGATTGTTAGTCTTTATTTCAATATATCATAATATGAATGACGGTCATTAAATGAATGCCTGCTGAGAGTTTTTGAAGAACTATGTCCTGTATTTTAGATTACATGGGTGAACGTGATGTCAACGTGGTGGCAGCTGATTCAGCTAATCCAGGCTGTGTGATGTACTGCAGAGGGGTTACACTACTTGAGTTTATGTAAGTTTGGTTAACTCTGCATTAGCGGACTATCAGGTGAAAAAATTACCTAGGTTAAAGGGGTCCAGGATAGCTTAGTTGGTATAAAGCACGGAGTTGCATTCTATAGTTGGTGGGTTTAGGTCTCACTTCCCGCAGGATTGTTGTCTTTGTAGTGGCCTTTAGCAAATCTCTCACTCCAAATAGCTAGCATGGCTACCTTGGTGAAAATAATGGAGGTCCCAATCAGTGGGTAAGGGTCAATATCACTGCACGGTTATCGAAGATGCATCTCTCTATCGTCTTAAGAGTAGCCAGACTAACGGGATGTGTTGTGTAAAACGAATAGATTACGTTAACTGACCCCCAACCTCCCAGAACCATTCATTCTGTCTTGTAGCTCGTGCTTCACCCTGCATCGGCGGGTGCCCAGGTAGATTGAAGCTGGGTTTGGACATACTTATAATATGCCAGTATCTGCCCATGCAGACAGCAACCTCGCTGCATGGTACAGTCAGCTGATATTGAGCCTTTACCTTATTAGGTCGAATCAGCCTCCCTATCCAAGCGTCACATATAGAATAAACATTGTAAACATTATCTTTATCAAAGCATCCGATAGATACTGGTACCAAGAAAATATTACAGAAGAACAGCGGTCCTATAAATGTTTTACAATTTCTTCCTGGATACAACCCAGCTAAAAAAGTGTGTGATCATCAACGTATGAAAATGTATGGAAAAAGTATTTATTGCAGAAGCTGGGATAATTGCAAATATAAAGACTGCGGTGGTGAATGTTATGGATGGCTTGGGTGTGCACCTTCGAAAAGTATTTCAGCCGGTAAATACAACGCTTCATATTTCTATAATTTCCTCAATTTCCCTAGGTCTTGCTTCAATTTGTTTCTACTGATGTGCACCAACAACAATCAATCTTGAAAGCCTGTTGCAAAATTGAACCGAAAAATTAATGATTGTTTTGACACGCAAACGAAGTGAATCTCATACTCAATCTGTTGGATTTTATGGTAGCTAGATTGTGGCCGATTGAATATCCTCTTTTGTGTGCATAGGATACCTTGAGGACATAACCAAGAAGGATGGTTCAATGCTCTATGAATGGTCGAAACTTCCTGCGATTAGGTCAATCAGTGATATTGAGTGTGACAATAATCTCCCACTGGACTCTGTGCCAAGATGTTACATCGCCTGTCACGCTGGAGTCATGATTGAGGTTAGGCCATAGAGAAGATTCTATCATTGATTTTGCAGTAACTTCAACTCTTGACTCTAATAGTCACTTTATACACCCGAACAGAGAGGTACACCTCTCAGCATGCCAAGCTGAACATCAAAGTCGGTGTCGCTAGCACGAGCCAGGCTGGATACCATGGCATCGACACCGTGTGATCCAGCCTTGTTCGCACTAGAAATGATGGTTTAATGGAATCGATTAGTAGTTTGCAACAAGGGAGAACAACTCCGCATTAAAATCTTAGGTTTTGGGTTTTTTAATGTAGAGCTTCAAACACTCAGAATCGCCTTGAAAGTTCAGCACGCTCTCAGCACGGCATCCCGAGAGTGTACACCTGCCAGTTCGGTCTAATAAAGTGACCATTATTTATAAAGAGTCAGCGACAAGCATAAAGATGGCATCGGACTACAGGTCTGAGATGGTTATCAGGCATCAGCTCCTTGCTCGACTGAAAAACCATCTAATCACTGGTATATTTCGATTGGCTTTTGAGAATCATTGCATCTCATTGGCTGAATTTTAAATTTATTCTCATTGCTCTCCGAGATTGGCCTCGGTGATATGTACCACACAGTCTATTTGCATATCAGATCAGCACAAAACTTGATGATTGTTGCATTTTCACAACTAGCTTTCCTGGCTTCAAGATTTAAAATCGGGAAGTTGTTGTAGGCAATCCAAGGAGATGAGATTCTGAGAGTGTTCAGAGTACAGACTCCTTCAATGACACCTATTGCTGGCTTCAGTTTACTGTACGGCTTTCAGTACATCCGAAACGTAGATGCGGAAGGACAACCAGATGCAGAGTTCATTGTCACAGAATCATTGGTGAAATATTCACCTGAGAACAAGATTGAAATGAAATATCGCAATGGCACAGGTGACCGACCATACAGTGTGTCAGAGTTCCCAGCCATCTGAACTAGAGCGCACAAACCTAAACATCTTTGTTGTATTAGCCCATAGGTGTGCTCAAACTGTGGCTCAGAGCCCGCATGCCGTTCTTTGGCTCAAATTTGATTGAACCCATGTTTATGCACATCTAAAATCACTACCCGCTTGTAGTTACGGTGTTACAGTCATAAATAATGTATAAACATGGTTTTGGAACACAATTTTCCATTATTGTTTGTGGTTCGGATCCGCGGGCCCAAACATACTGATCTCCATTAAGGTCAAAGATGAACTCGCAAAAGCTATTCATGTGACATCGAATTTATCCCATATCAAGTTAAATTTCGAACCCGACACTGTCTTAGGGGGATTGAAAACCATCAGTTTACATATAAGCTCTCAATTTTGCATTCTTTCAGTGTGTATCGCAATATTAAAGTTGCCAATTTTGTTTTTTCAAAGAATTCTTATTCACCACTGATATAAAAGCCCAGTTACATCTCTCTGAAAAGGAGGAGCAAACCTCGACAAAATTATCTACACATTCATTACCAGCAATCGAAACCCCGTTAACCATATTCTCATATTTGTGACATTGCAGTGTTTGAGATGGATGCGCCATGCGATAATACATTAATATCAATATTATCCATGGATTCTCAAGGACGAACCAAGACATTGTTTCACCGTCGGACCACCCGAGCAGGCATTCACACAGTGAAGGGAAGAGTGTCCCGAACATTTGGGTCAGGCCCATCTCATCTAAGAGATGAAGTAACGAACTTTCACAAAAGTCGAGTTTATTTGCAACCGGCTGGAATAGCGTCTATCACACCAAATGCAAGTTTCAAGCCTTATTATTTAGAGTTTTGTATTACGGCCTGCATATACATATTGCCATAGGTGTGTGATAACTACAGTGACGTAGCATTAAGTGGGGGCCTGTAGTTGATAGTGCAACCTGCACCGTAATCAGAATCAGAAGTTCTTGGTATAGAATACTGATGCACTTCGAGGGATGCGTGAAAGTTTGTGACCATTAACTTGCCAGACAGATCACAAGAAACTACATGTCAAATCTCTTTAAGATACAAAGACGGTTTCGAACCAAAAGAAATGTAATGCTTGCTGACCTGCTGTCTAATAATATCATTGTGCACACATCATGCTGACCCAATACTTCTTTGAATCATTGAGATGACGCGCCAAAACTTGAGCATGAGCTAAGGCAGCATTCGCGCCAACCACCACATAAAATCGTTATTTCTTATTAACTAATAAGTGGTCTTTTTCTCATGCAATTTTTCTGGTGGTGGTATTTTCTCTTCTGTGGCACGCTAATAACTGTTGTAATGTCTGGTGGTTAGCTCGAGACTCTTCAGATATCCGATATCTTCTCAAATATTTGAGTCGTCTTGATTCTCGATCGGCGATCATCAATGAATGTATGTATGAATCTATCAAGTCAATCAAACGTTAGTCATTAACAATAAGGGGTTGAGACGATCTATGAGGTGATCAATATCATACGGTCATGTGACACTAGAACCCCTGTAATTGTAGTCATTATGGAGTTGTCCTCTCCTTATCTAATACGCGATACATTAAGCTAGCCTCAATTGCATCATTTCACTTTAGGTGATTGCCTTTGTGGACTATGGTAAATTGAAGGTCTTCTTCAACGATACTGGTGCGGTTGTCACTCTATCACCTCGATATAGGAGTATAGCTAAACCAATGCAGTTCTTTGGTGACATAGCTTATGTACCAAAGCTACTATCAAATGCTAGTGGCTTAATCTTCGTAGCTGGAAACCGTGAATTGCCAGATTTACTTCAATCGAGCCTCTCCTTTATGGCGGTGATGGGTGAGTTTTTGCTACAGAGTTCATTCCCAATCATTTCGTAAGTCTTTCCCACTCGAAGGTGTTCACAGAGTGCAGTGCAATAACTGAGGGGAGATCGAGCCATTTTCTGCTGTGCTGGCTCAGGATGGGTTGACAGGGTGTGACCAGTCAGGGAAAAAGCCCTTGTAATACTCCATCATAGCCAGGGATAGAACCTGAGCCATGGAGAGGACATATAGCGAGATGCATTCATTCATTCGTTCGTTGCTTCGTTCATTCGTTCGTTGCTTCGTTCATTCGTTCATTCGTTCATTCGTTCATTCGTTCATTCGTTCATTCATTCATTCTCCGACTGAGCTATCATGACGGACATTCTAATGTTCTTTTCTATGGACTGTTGTAGAAGCTACTTGTACACCTAACGAAATGCTTGAATTGACAAAAGGTGTCGAAGTTCCTGAGAACACGTATGGTGCAGGATGGAAGCTCGATTTTCAATGTGATGTAGATGCAGGTCAAAGGGTAAACGGTCCTTGGGCTGATCCATTTTTCCGAAGTGGTTCTGGTAATTTTACATGTAAACAGGATGATCCATTCAGCGTTACATCAACAGGCATACCAATACCAGGGCTTAATTCTCCTATGTGGCAGGCACACTCGCATCCATGTGTAACATGGCAAGATTTAGTTGCCAATGGTGAGTTGATTAATACATACATGCACCACTGTTGGTAGTCGATCTTCTATTTCAATTTAGAAACAACTTTGAGTCGTTGGTCTTGATCGCTAGACCTGGGGTGTAAGTTCGAGGCATGCCGGACTTTTGGAGTGATTATGAGCTCCTCACATAACCTCTTATGACCAAAGGGTTGTATAATAAAGCGAGTTGTGACATATAGTGAAACTCGGTTAACACGAGCTCGAATAACTCGAAAACTTGCTTAACTCCGACCAAGTTAAATTTCATGGACCTTGCCTGAATAATGCTAATTTGCTGGGCATATCTCGAACATTTAGTCATATCCCAAACTGATCAACTGTGGTTAGTGTCATCAAATTACCTTTTCTGTGGCTGGATGTGTTTACATTGTTTTCTTTTCACATAAGAAAATCTCACAAATTTTATAAAGTTTAGCCAGGAAATGGAATACACTAGAGCAAAGTGGGCTCACTACGGTGGCCACATGGCTAAAGCAAAAGGAGAGCTTAACTCATAACTCGAACTCTTTATAACTTTTTCTGGTGGTCGTTGCAGTTCGAGTTATCCAAGTATCACTGTATTAGACCTATTCATGTGATTTCGGTCCTTCACAATGAAAATCTTTGATCACAATCACGCGAGCATACAGTCGCAGTCAGACAACCAAATGAGTTTGGGAGGATTTCCAATTTCGTTGAAGTTGTCCTTTCTCAACATCAACTCATGCACCGCTGAGAGACAAATGTTCGTTCATGACCGGTGAAATGCATTAGGCTAAAGCTCAAAACGGCTTAAGGATAATGACAAGTGGAAGGAAAGACCATACAGAGTTCGCTTTGGTCTCTCATTTGCTTCAGCGGGATTAAAATGTGTTCGGCTTATTAGTAGGCGATAGGCCTAACCTTTAGTTGGAACCAAGGGCACTTTAGCAGAACCTCAGGATAATAATAACAATGGTTTAATCTCGCAGATGGGTTTTCTGGCCGTTGAGAAAACTTTGTTGAATGTCAGCGATGAATTATTGATTAATCACGTAGAACCTCAGCACAAAAGTCTCTCAGGCCATATTTGGAAGTAATTTTGTTGAATAATTACATCTTATCTGGAAGAAAGCAAGATTTTGATTTGCCTGAGTGTATGAAAATCAGGTTGATAACTCATTTCACCATCATAAGCACACTTGAATGCTCACTGCCATAATTTATTACACAGAGTTGAGGTGCGATCCCGAATGGCTCAAAGGCGCTCACGTGAAATATCTCGCTCCTTATGAGGATGGTCTGAAGGATTACTATAGTGTTGGAGATTCTGTTGAAATAAAATGCAGGTGTATGTATTTACAGAGTAACAAATTGAAGGTTTCCCATTGGGACATAGGGACTGCAGTATGGTCATGTGATGCGAGAGCCCTCGTAATAGTAGTTGTTACATCACTGTCTTTTCATGTGCAATGTCTCCACTGTCATACCACTGCTGTAATTCACTCATTTTCCATCTCACTGCATACTTCCTTTGATGAAATTCAGGAAAAAATGACGAACGAAAATCGCGCGGCTCCATACTGCATCGAGCCTAGATTGAAACAAGATATCCGTTTAATGTTCGTTTCAAATTATTTTGTTTTCAGATGGAAAATTTTACAGCGAGCCACCTTAATAATCATAATAACATATCCAGTGGTTATTTCAACACTCCCTGGATCTCCAAAAGGTCTCTTTGAATTTTCGAATTCTCTCGATCCTCGATCGATCGTCATTCACCATGGCTCTATACAGACTTTTCTCGTTGATAAAATCAATGGTCGACAAAGGATTCGTCGAGCCTAGCATCTTTTAGTTACTCTTACCATGATAAGAAGCTTTGAATATTTCTCCCTCTCTATTATCACCTCGATGTAGTTTCTGCAGATTCATAACAATCTAATATCTTGGAAAGGAAACACTATATGATCTGTAACCGTTGGTTGCATGTGAGCTATCACAGGCAGCAAACACAAACACGCACACACATGTGCACGCATGCACACCCCCACCCACAGACCCATGACCCAAACTCTGATATTTATTTCAGTTGCATTTAGAATAAGAACGGAGATTGCAAAGAAAAAAGGAGACTGGGTGCATACATCTAAATGCGTGCAGAAGAAGGATGGGAAACTCGGACAAGTGGAATGGGATTTCCAGTCGTACCTACCCTCTTATTATAAGAAGAGTTACTCCCCATGCGAATCAGGCAAGTAGTGCTGACATATCAAGATGGTTGTGTTTATAAAGCATTCATCCAGGGTTTATTCCTGGTGAGAACTGAGGGTGTGGAAATGAGATGTAGAGATGTTTTCAAGCAGAATAACATTTGCTTGGCGATTATGTTACTTCATCATTTGAAAATAAATTTATTTATGAGCCCTCTGTGCTGGCTGAATTGTGCAAATGGGAAAACTTACTGAAAACACTACTTATATAGCTGACCTGGACCAATGAAAGCACTGTACGAAACCACTGCCATAATATGGATGGATCGCTTTAGTGATTCTGGAGTAGGTGGTCACTTAGAAGGCGTTGATGGGGTTGTCTTCCCTACCTGCAAAATATGTTGCGTTCAATCTTGATATAATCAAATAACAGGACCTTTTAGGATGTGGGCATGTGGCAAGGTAGGGGGTGGTTAGGCTTTCATCACCCCAACCCCTGCCATGTACCGAAGTGCCAGCTCATATAGATATTGCCGATGGGGATACGCAGTGCTTGTCCGAAAATATCCTATATAGTTTAATCTTGATCAGTGGGTACGTGTTGTTGAGCGTACTAATTCTGAGCGTAATGCAATGGCAGTTTACTTTTTTTTTTCGTTGATGACAGCATTTAGGGTAGGAGGGAGGAGTGCGTTATGACTCTGTTTTTTGTTAAAAGAAGACATTTGACCACAGCTATTTATAAGATCTTTTCAATAGTCTCACAGGTGTGAGCACATTTTTTGTGCCTGACAGTGCTTGGTATGGATTTGCCCTCCGAGTTAAACCGTCGACTAATTGAGCATACTGAGCAGATGAAATAAACAATACTTTGTTTGGTTATAGCCTTTGGGCAGCTACAGAGACCTATCCCAGGCCAGCCAGAAGATAAGAAACTCTATTGGATCGTCGGATGCTTGTTGGCAGGCACAGTTGTGGTGTTGGCAGGGATGATCTACAGAAAAATCTCCATTACACAGAAAAGGGTTAACCCTTCTACTGTTGTGGCTGTTCATCTCTCATAATTGCTTACCACAAATGGACTATAACGAAAATTCTTTCGATTAAAGGCAGTTGTAGAGTAATCAGCAAACTTCTCTGTTAGCCAGCTCAAGCTTCTGCTTCTTTCATGTTTGTTTAGGTTAGGTTTATGGTTTGTTTTATTTAATGTGCAATATGTGAATGTATGAAAACAATAAAAGCAGATCAAATCATCAAAATTAAAATGAGTATGACTACTAATACTGAAAATGTTGTGACCATTTTGGAACCATACCATGGGTTCCAAACAACTGAACTTCTATCCTGCGCTATAGGCGCACTCCAGCCAGGGTTCTGTCTTCTTCCCGTTTCAATGAAAAATGAGGAGTTTCAAAGTAAAGGTAAATTATCAATTTTTCGAAGGTGAGACTTGAGTGTAACAAGAATCAAAGACGATTATAGCGATTGACAGATATGGACGATGTCTTCTCTGCGGGTCAAAGAAAGGAGGCCATTCATTTGACACAAATTTTCTCGAAAACCTGGGATTCATTGGTCGTTCTCACGTAAACTTGTGTTTCTCCACAATCCTGTTGTCATCTGAAAGCGTGTGGGTTGGAAGGCTCATGTGTGTTGGAGTGATTGAAGTTTGCCTCTTTTAAAGGGTTCTAACATGAGCTAACAACGCTTAAACGTCTATCCATCACTGGAATGTGGTCGTCTCATATTCTGTGCGTGGCCACTGAGCAGACACACAGTTCTCTGTAATAGACGAATCGTAGCTCATGCAATCTCTCAACCCAATGTGATATGATTAGCAAAGCTAATCAGAAATGGCCCAATGATTAAAAACAACTGAGTATTGAATTTTCCGGAATTCGGAAAGGTGGGTTCCCTACGATGCCCGACTGTATACTCAGATTCCTCTTCAAAATTGGAGTTTGTCATTGCCTCCTTGTTTGGACTTTGGTTCAGGGTGTGTGTTCGATGAGTTGACCATACGTGAATGATTATATTTTGCAATTTTCTTGTGTACAGATAGCGACACGGCACTGGCATATTATGCCTCCGGTTATTTCTGAGGCCTGCCTAAACTCTGGCTATGGCCGAAAGTAACTGCTTGGGAAATGAATTTATTATGAAGTGGAATGAGTGAATATCTTTGCACAAGTTTTGAGTCTCAGCGTAGTTCTTGTAACTCAGTGCCACACTCACTGATCACTCAC
>Ga0224511_10002316_pt1 | contig 12716 bp, 4 predicted proteins | sample SF_May12_sed_USG_2_FD_169988 | JGI IMG/M metagenome (GOLD analysis project Ga0224511, IMG submission 169988) | Sediment microbial communities from San Francisco Bay, California, United States - SF_May12_sed_USGS_8_1 | ecosystem: Environmental > Aquatic > Marine > Sediment | place: USA... | reverse complement strand
AAGTAGCAGAGTGGTTTATAATTTATTATGTAACCAAAGCAATAAAGGCACACACACGCACACGTAACACTAAACAAAAAACAGAACACGCTTCGCAAAGGAAAGAAACGTGGGCTGAAATATATACATAAGTGCGATTGATTTTTTAAAAGTATTTTATCAGATATTTTGAAAAAGTAACACTTTTGTTGTCTGGGATCTAGAATGGTTTTACTCTGCAATGTCAACTTCAAAGACAAATTATGAAAATATCATGCCTGATTAAAGAGGCGTATTTTATTTTATACATGAATTAAAATGAAATTTAAATTACAACATTTTTAGTGTTAAAATCATAACACTTATCATCGTATATTGTAATGCAATCTTTAAAAATAAGTTGTAAAGTTGGACAATTAAACCTACTGAAAACACCGTAAAGCCTGACAGCATGACAACATAGTAATAATATAGTGCTCAACGATGCTAATTTGTCTTTTGTTTGTTTTCCTTGCATGTCGTTGAAATAGATTAATAACTTGACTGCATTTCCTATGCAAATGGTTTCTTCATTGTGCGACGTGATTGCTTAGAACACGTAAGAAACTCTGGCTAAGGGAATTGCATGGTTTCTATGATATGTCCACACGCTATAAAGTTGGCTTCATTTCATGTTGCATCATACACACTCATGCTATCACTGTCTATGTATAGTAATGTATACATGTATTTATGCACAACAATCAGACTGGATACACGTTATCATCTCCTTCCTAGAATGATTTCCCTCAATTGCTTTTGTCATTTATTTTTTAGCATCTTGTTTTTGTCACACAAACAACACATTGACTTCTTGGAAGTACAACCACACGGCACGAAATGAACAAACATAGAATAAATATAAACTATTTACAGATGTTTTTCCACGCTCTGTGTGCCCGTTATATAGAGTCCGTAAACCATGCTCACCAGAACTCGGCAATATGTATCTACAAGGAGAGTTCGTTAGTTGATCGGGTAAACTGGAATGTTCGGTAATGTCCCCCGCCTCACAGCTGGTATTTTAAACAAGGACTACGAACTTATCAGACTGCACTTGAAGTGTTGGGAAACATGTTTGCTGCTCGTCTGAAGTATACTTTGTTGTTTTAGGAAGAAATGTTTGATATACCAAGTATTTACAATTTCTACAGTAACAAAATGTTGCAATGCCCAGCAATTATAATGCCCTAAAATCAGTTATGGCGCTTTATGTGAGCGTGTAACCTATGTAATATTTATGTCGTTTTGATGACTTGCGTGATTGTTTAATTAACGTATATAGATACGTATATAAAATGTATGGAAATTTCAAAAAACAAAACAACAGTTTTTAATAAACCATATCAGAAATATATTTGAAATATTTGTTTACCAGTGTCAGTGACAATTCTTTAGGAGGACGTTTTTTCATGTTTAGTTTTTGTGGCCATATAGCTGACTCTTGTAACCCGAAGAAACATCATAAATAGCGGTCTAAAGAGGATATATAATCCTTATGATTAGCCCGTGCGTTTGTCGCTAAAGATATAGAAACTAGTTTTAGTTAAACTACTTATTAAAAAAATAACATAGGAAGAAACACTAACTAACTGTCGGTCTGGGTTAACCAGAGTTGTCTTTTCAATGACAGAAATCTTTTCTAGACCTAGTTGCTGCCTTGCCGAAAGTGTGCTGTACAAACTAGTGAATATGTGGCTTTCCAATTTATCATTATATTGGCGCACGCAACATTTTGCATGTTGTTGAAGGTAACGTAATATTGCAGAAAGCAAAAGTATCTGAACGCACCTTAGATATTTTAACATCCATCATTTACTACATAAGTGTATTCAATTATGTACATGTAGCAAATGACTTACAAATGCCCTATATAGTATATAAAATACGTTAATACTTGAGTCCTACACTATTTTAGTATATTACAATATTAACCATGATAATAAATAGCTTTTATAAAAAGTTTATGAAGTATATGTATATAAGTATTGTTAAGGTATTATGCACAAAACATGAGAATCAAGTCGTTCTGTGACAAATAATAGCCTTATATATTATTGGTTAGCAAATAAGTGACAATATATCGTACCGCAATACGTTGCAATGGTGTTTTATGTTTATATAAAGATATCTCATTTCTAAGACGCAATTTATAGAGCACGTCTTTCATTTGTTCTAATCAGTTTAGAAATATAATGCACATAATGATAATTTATTTCGCAGTTACCGTTGGCATTGTATGTAGTTACGTACGTGAAACAACAATAAAAACATTGGTTGGTGTCAAATCAATCAGTTATTTATTGTCTATTATTATATGAGTTTAGACGTCTAAACCTTTAAAGCCACCAGAGCACAGTCTGGGCATAAGAAGTGGAAACAAACTAAAATGTCCCGAAAATCTAAATAACTACATGGTAAATCATAAACATTAGGTCACATTTCGTTGATTTGATAAAGATTGTGCACAAACCAGGATATTTTCCAATACCCCATTCAACTGGAGGGGAAATGGGTTTCTTGTCCATGGTACAAAAGTAGGTTTTCCTCAGTTTTCATGCAGTTGACATGTTTAAAGTATGTTTTCATAATAATTTCAAGGGTCTGAGATTTAACATGACATTTCTTGACTGAGACTTATGTATAAATTATATTTTAAAACAACTAGACTAAGTGTGATTTTATCAAGAACGGGTTGATTGATAAATTGTTTGGTTGATATATCTAAAAACATTACTTTAAAAGTCCATCATTGATAATGGTTTTGGTCTTCTTCTACAAATAGTAAAAGTTATAATCGAGATATTTGCCAAATCTATTTTTGGCAAAATTTATTCTAGTTTAAACTATAGTTTACCCTACTTTAGAATTTAGTTATTTAAGTTATTGCATTTGTTGAAGAATAGAACATTTTCGGTTAATGTGTTTTCGGTTATTTTAAGATGAATATGCCCAGATTACTAATGGAACATTTTCCAAGATATATTGTTCTCAGGGGACATCAGAAAGGATTTCTTTAGTTTAACGATCGGCAATAAATAGATTACCCTTTAACACAGTAGCTTTAATTGCAGGTTGCACTGTAATTATTACGATTACACAAAACGTTAATGAAAGTTATACGTGTATTTTAAAACGCACCCACATGATAGTTAATAACATTGGCTTGAATATATTTCAATGCGAGATATTTTAAGCGCTATTTGACAACGCTTTCAAGACAGAAAAAAACAAGTTCAACGGAGTTTGCGTTGAATTATTTTTTTTTGTTATGTAACGTTTAACTTTATAATTTACGTATCGTTACTGTTTGTCCTAACACTGGACATTATTATCTTTCCTTTTTCTGTTTCTATTGAACATGAAGATGTATTTCAGCCCTCAATAAGAATGCACTTGTTTTACGACAAATTACTGTTTTGAGACGACATAGACAATGTTATTGTAAAACCGACTGAAAGTAAACGGAGTATGTTTAAACGACGCACAAAAGATATCTGGCGTGTTATCTTTATACAACAAAAATAGCGACCCCAATGATTTTCTGTCACTGGAAAACAAACTCTATACGGTCAGCTTGATTCGCAGACGACGTGACGCCTCTGGTGTCTTTTGAATTTGACAAACCCATAAAATAAGCTGACTGTGAATTGACATGTACACATAAAGTTACAATCATTGTTTAATGAGGACGTACCATAGCAATGGCCGCATGGAAACCGCTCGCCCCGTTAGCGGTAGGTAATAGGTTTAGAACCGAACTGCCCCGAAATACAAATATAATGCATGTGTTGAATTTTTTTTTTTGGATGCACGGACCATTTTATATTATTATGCCTCACCTGATTTTGTTGACTATAATAGATAAATGTGACGTCAGAGGGCAATAGTTTTAACTGTTTTATGGCAATGTCATCCTCGCGTTCGCAATGTCGCTGTTATTTGATTTGTTGCTTATAAAATATATTGTGACTTCGGAAAGCAATAATATATACTGTCTTATGGCAAGATCACACTCACGTCGTCCTGCAACGCTGTATTTTGCACACAAGTAACATTATCAGTGTAGATAGACAAAGAGTTAACGTTACTTTACTTTCAAAGAATATTAGTAACTAAACACAATTTAACTAGTTTTGCATTTTGTTCGGTATATTGAAATTAGTAATGACCTCATTTAGGGTGACAGTGCTTTTTGTCAACCCTGGCAAAACACTGTAAACCTCAGCTAACGTCTCGGTTCACAAAACGTCTCGGGTTGACAAAATGCACTGTCACCCCTCAACGAGGACATATATATACGGTGCCCTTACAGTTTACTCCATCTGCTTTGTCAGCAACTTTTTTCTGTGAACTCTTCATTTAACCTATTTTATTTACTTCCATGCATATTCAGTTGACATTATTATACAAACAAATTCATTTCCCAAGGATTTCTGCAGGTATAACTGAAATAATAAAGATGTCTACAGAGTACAAATCAATTAAAAACGAAAATAACTCAGGTACGAAAACATATTTCTAAATTATGTATAAATTGAGATGATATTAATAAGAAATAAATATTCATTATTATAACTACTAATTAAATTTAAAGATACCAGTAATAAAACAAGAAGCAATATATGAGACCAATTATTACGTACTAAATTCACAGAGGAAACCGTTCATTTCAATTCCACAACTTGTATCGTCCCAGTGACCCTGTAGACTCCCCGTGTCGATCACAAAACAGTCCTCTCTATCGTGATCCGGACCCGTAACAGCGCCCATTGCCCAGTTCAAGAAGTTTACTGGCTGGCCTGAAGCAAATAGTTAGTAAAATAAACTATATATATGCTAATTAGGCTATGAGCTGTACTTCTGTATTCTGTGAACAGGGGAAATCCTTAGAAACCATAGTATGCATAGGGAAATAGCATCGGTTTAATTGAAGCTGTTCATGAATGGTATTGAAATATTACATACCACTGGTGCTCCATAATGCATGAGTGGAACTCTATTTTTAAATGAAAACAACATAGAACCCATGATTTTAAAAGACCAGATATATACACAAAAGTACACTAAAACTACACAACGTAGTTAATTATTAACTAGGTTACACTATACCAAAAATGTGGGCGTATGACATATAAGCATATAAAAATAGTGCTTATAAATTTACACAAATTTAATAATATCGTTCATTCCCATTCAAGACTGAACAAATATTAAGAGAGTTTGTATTTGTTATGTGTTTAACAGGCAACAGTATGGTCAGGTACACAAAATTATGCTCATCACCAACACAATACAAAATGTTCAAATAAGTCTCTCTGTGGAACACTGGCTGAAAATACTATAGGGTTTATGTATTCAGTCTTTAGTTAAAGTGTATAATTTATTGTAGTAGAACACAATACGGTATCTAAATTATAACCTTTTAAAGTGCAAAATGAAACCTAAATTGGAGACCTTGTTACACAAAATGTTTATTGTATATGCCCATGGAGTCTCTTTGTAAAACAACGATATTGATTTTAGAATTTAAGTGCACTCGACAAAGTTAATTTAAGTAAGCACAATTACCTGAGGTCCACTCAAAGTGCCCCTCGAAACTGCCATCGTTAAGTCCTATCCAGACATGGCGGTCGTTGTAATATTTCGTCAGGAACGACACGAGGTAGTCCTGCTCCGATTGGTCATTGATGGACACCAAATGACCACTGTATGACTTGCACGTCCTTTCTGACCACGCCCAGTGATCCGGTTGAGTGACCAGTAGGTAACAGCTTGACCCGTGTTGACCCAGATGACCACCGTGAGACTGAGCAAACGGAAACAGGTTTTTTGCGCACAACGAGGTGTCTCCTAGCAAATAGACATTTACATTAATAATTGTACAGCAAAGTTATCCAACAAAGGAATATGTAAATACATGTAGAATTACATATCAATGTTGTGACAAAAAGTAGCATATGTATTACACAAATTTGAAACATTTTTATTACCATCTGATAATGGTGACGTAGTTTGGGACTGTGTGTCTGTTGTGGTGGCGACGCCATTTGTTGCTGTAATAGTTTGATATAACAATTCTATACTAATAATTTATATAAGCCGATATTTGTTACAAAAGGACATATATATCACACGTAAAATGTTTTATTTTTAAAACAAATCTTATTGCATCGTAAATGCAGATCTATTATATTTAGAATGACTAAATCTATCAATGCTTTTGTCGATTATTTTATGCAAAATGTGATAACAGTCTTAGAAAACGTGTGTAAACGTGTAATTGAAATTAAGGAAACCTTTTCAAAACTACATATACCGACATATGCGTCAAACAGTGTGTGATTTAATACTTTAATATGAAAAATCGTTATACATAAAAGCAAACGAACGGCATGTACAAAGTGTATGTGCAATGTTTATCTAAATAAACTGGTAGACGCCGATTCCAATACCTTTTTACACAATAAGACGTAAACACATCATATTCTTTAGCTTGTGGAACGTAACTCCGACTTGGCATTAATGCAATACAATACTAAATATCGAACACGAACAAAAACTTAGTTGTAGATAATGCATTCGCTGTGAGTCGGCTATAACCTTACGTTCTTAATATATACAATACAATTATGACGCAAAACAATATCGGCGCGGTCAAGCGGTTTCCTAGCATGGAAAATCCGCACAGTCACGTGTTCGTGTCTCAGTGAGAAGGGTTTTTTTCTCAATCAGTAGAAATATTAAATTGAATGTAGATCCAATTGTAACGTATAAACATTATGTTTTCTGTTTAAATGCGAAAATTTTGCAAGATTATTGGTAGTTGGTTCTATGATTCAAATTAAGTATATCATTATCATCGTATACTTTGAGGCTACTTAACACAATTGATTTTCCGTTTCCATGCGTATATTGCTGATATAAAAGGAAGGTGTGATATTGATCGTAAATTGGTGTGGAATAGATCGTTAATAGATGCAAACTTGGAAGGTTAGGTCTGGGTTAATCTCCACAAGTTATAATAAGATAGTTACACAATATTTTATTTGATAAAGGATCGTACATAAAACTGCCAGAAATGGTGATACCCACTTTTAGTTTCAGATTTAAAAATTCGATATCACAATGACTAAATCTAGATGATCGTGTTAACGCCTTCAAAATACTCTTACCCTGTATAGTATCGTTTAAAGCTGTCGACAATAAACACAAAAAAATGTTCTACCCGTATTTGTCATCATGCCGGTCGCCATGTTAACGTCAGTGCCAAAGTCCGCTGAAGCCAGCCAAATGACATTTGCAATCAGAACAACACTGCAACGTAATTTGTCCCAAGTCATGGTGTTTCTTAAACGCAGTATTAATTAGTTCTGTGTAACTGTATACACATGAAATCATCAAATGCAATAGTACAAGAATCACAGTATTTGTCTTATATTGTGTACCTGCATTTGCAAGTGAACTGAACAAGTTTTATGCTTTTTAATTGATGTTTTAATTGAGTTATTTTATGTTTTTATTAAACTTTCATAAGTAAATTATTAGTCTTAAATTGTCAATGTTCAGGACTTGCGCCTGCCTTATGTAGTCAGTATTGACTTTTGGAAGTATAAAGTTGAAGTGTATATTAATGCCGGCTAATGACCTACAATCGTGATCTGATTGATAAGCAATAGATTGAAGATCATTGTTATATGTATGACGCGGCGATTGTTAAATTTGAACAGTAAAAGACGCACATTCGAGTTTTTCCATGGTTTAAGGATATCGGTTTAAACACGTTTTTACAAATGTGGGAAGAAATTAGTTTAACTTAAAGAAAGCAAAACATGCCTACAAAATATTAATATTTCTAACAGACATCGACTGTTCATGTACAATTTTATATTAATGTCATATATATTTCTATGATACTAACATTCTTATTTGTAAGGTGTTATACATACACACAGTTGTTGTACTTCGTTTATGATTTCTTTTACTTATACATGAATTTGTTAACACGGGACTTATAACCATTATGTAAAAATTTACAAGTACAATGTATATTTATATATTAAGATAAAGAAAGTAGAAGTGTGTTTAAAGGGAATATATACGATATTTTTATCAACTATTTATTAAATCTTTAATTATCAAGTGGTATTTTATTTATATTTTAAGTGATTTTTTCTTTTATATTATATTTTGACGTTAGTCGGCAATTATTTTTACTGTCTCATTTCAATGTCACCCTCACATGTGCAATGTTGCCCTGTGACGCTGTACTTGTGCGCATAAAAACATAATCAGTGTAAGATTACTTACGTTTTCTTGTTTTTAAAGAACAATAAAATATATATACATTTTAACTACAGTTCGCATTTTGTTCGGGATCATAAAATAAATAATGACCTTAACAGTGTTTCCTTGGGTTGACAAAATGAACTATTTCCCTCAACGAGGTCATTTTGTATATAATGGAGCCTTAACTTTTACTCTGTCGGCTTTGTCGGCAACAATGTTTCTGTAAACATTTCTTCATTTTAATTATTTTATTTACTTCCATTCATAATCAGGTGACATTAATATACAAACTAATTCATTTCCCAAGGATTTTTTGCAGGTATAACTGAAAAAATAAAGATGTCTACAGAGTTTAAACTCAATTAAAAACGAAAATGGCTCCGGAACGAAAACATATATCAAAATTATACAGAGTGGAGCGAAAACATCATAAATAAATCTCTATAATTACATCTACGCATTAAATTTACAGATGTGCGTAATGAAACAAGAAGCAATGTATGAACGCAATTATTACGTACTGAATTCACAGAGGTAGCCGTTCATTTCAATTCCACAATCTGTGTCGTCCCAGTGACCCTGTAGACTTCCCGTGTCAATCACAAAACAGTCCTCTCTGTCGTGAGCCGGACCAGTAACAGCGCCCATTGCCCAGTTCAAGAAGTTTACTGGCTGGCCTGAAGCAAACACTCGTAAAATAAACTATATACACATGTACGAGGGATTTTCGAAAAGAATTGCTTATTCTCCTGTGTCTCGATACCCACGTGCGCTAAATGTACATGTTAGACCAAGTGAAGACATAAAATTTGCCAAGTGTATAGACGCAGTCATTAACCACTGTAGTGAAACTGGTTGGTAGAAGTGTCGACAAAAATGATGAAATACGGGCTTACATGAATGCTCGCTCATAACTTGGTTGTTCGTTGAAACAGCTGATGACTGAAATTGCTACTTCTTATGGACCTTCTTGTGTGTTTTATGACACAGTTAGGCGTAGGTAGTCAAAAATCTGCATCTCGTAAGGAAAACGTTTCCAAAATAAAGGACATCATTAAAGGAGACGCCAGATTTACAGTTCGTGATATTGCAAGAAAGATAGGCATATCACTATCAAGAGTTCATTTTATTTGTAAGAATTATTTGAAAGTCAGAAATATGTCTTCTAGATGGGTGCCGCATCTGTTGACGGATAAGCAAAAGAGGAAACGGGTTAAAGTGGCCAAATAGCCGAATAAAATGTTTCTAAAATATGACAAAAAAGCAGTTTGCCAATGTCATAACAGGTGAGGAAACTGGGGTCCCTTATTTTGAGCCCGTCAGAAAGGTTAGCAATAAGATCTGAGCCACTTAACACAACAAACGCCCAATAATTGCCAAACGGTCTTTGAGTGTAAAGAAAGTGTTGTATGCAATTTTCTTCTCTATTTCAGGAGTCGCAATAAAAGTACCTGTGAAAGGCAAGATCGTCACTGAAACGACGCCCCGCTGGAGACATCCGTCTTTTACATGACAATGCCCCTGCTCATACCTCAGCGATAGATTTTGACGAAATAAAAATTAACTGTGTTGCCTTATTCCCCGTATTCCCTAGACCTTGCCCCATGTGATTTTTTTGTTTCCGAAATTAAAATCATTTCTTGCTGGATGGAAATACCAGTCCCGACAGGCACTTGGATCTGCCATTCATCAGTACCTTATTACTATACCAAATATCAGCGTACCTTGACGCCTTCAAGAAGTGGATACATCGGCTGAAACTTTGCATTTCTAGTCATGGGGAGTACTTCGAGGGCATGAAATGAGCATTTTGGGCTAACTTGAAATTTGAAGTCATCAGATAGGCCTAGAAATAAGCAATTCTTTTCGAACATCCCTCATCATATATATATGCTTATTAGGCTATGAGCTGTACGTATGTATTTTGTGAAAAAAGGAAATTCTCAGAAACCATAGTCTGCATAGAGAAATAGCATCGGTTTAATTGAAGCTGTTTATAAATGGTATTGAAAGATTACATACCACTGACGCCCCCCTGGCGCATAGTCGAAACTCTATTTTCAAATGTAAGTAACATAGAACCCATGATTTCAAAAGACTAGAAAATTACCCCAAAACACTAGAAATACACAAAGAAGTTAAATAGTTAACTGCAGTTACAATATACCAAAATGTGGGCGTATACTAGGTTTTGAATGCCAGGGGGAGGTTGAAAACATTTAAAAATAGTGCTTATAAATTTACACAAATTCAATAATATCGTTTATACTCATTCAAGACTGAACAATTATTAAGAGAGTTTGTATTTGTTAATTGTTTAACAGGCAACAGTATGTGCAGGTACACAAAATTGACTTTTATCACCAACACAATACAAAATGTTCAAGTAAGCCTCGCTGTGGAACACTGGCTGAATATACCATACGGTTTATGTGTTCAGTCTTTAGTTTTTACAATTAAAATGTATGTGTTATTTTAGTAGAACACAATACGTACTATGTAACTTATAACCTCCTAAAAGTGAAAAATGAAACCTCAATTGAAGGCCTTGTAACGCAAAATGTTTAGTGTATATGTACATGGAGTCTCTTTGTAGAACAACGATATTGATTTTACATTCTAAGTGCATTCGACAAAGTTAATTTAAGTAACAACAATTACCTGAGGTCCACTCAAAGTTCCCCTCGAAACTGCCATCGTTAAGTCCTATCCAGACATGGTGGTCGTTGTAATATTTCGTCAGGAACGACACGAGGTAGTCTTGCTCCGATTGGTCATTGATGGACACCAAGTGACCACTGTATGACTTGCACGTCCTTTCTGACCACGCCCAGTGATCCGGTTGAGTTACCAGTAGGTAACAGCTTGACCCGTGTTGACCCAGATGACCACCGTGAGACTGGGCAAATGGAAACAGGTTTTTCGCGCACAACGAGGTGTCTCCTAGCAAAGACATAATTAAAACCAATAATAATACAACAATGATACCCAGTGTTAAATATGTTAATAAATGTTGAATTATCGGTACACAATTATATGTTTGTAGTGTATGTAAAACATTTAAAGAAGAACAAAATAAGTTTCTGTATACTTTGTTTCAATTTTAGGAAATAAAACATAACTGAATTTGAAACTACAATTGTTGTTACCATCTGAAAATGGTGGAGTAGTTTGGGACTGTGCGTCTGTTGTTGTGGCGACGCCATTTGTTGCTGAAATATACATATAGTTTGATATGAAAAGTCTATACAATTGTGAAAAGGCGATATTATATACAAAAGAAACATTATATGACACGAGAAATAATATTTAGTGATAAAAACATTATGCAGGCAATTCTATTTAGTTTAGAGTTGATAGATATATAAAAGCTTTTTTTCCGATTATTTTATACAAAATGTAATAACAGTCCTAGAAATCTAAAATAAAAATTGAATAATCCAAAACACACAATAAATAGTTTATTCTAAAGGTCTGATACGTCTTGTTGTTCTGCGTGTTTTGTGCTGTTATATGTGTTTGTTTTTGTACGGGCCATTTTGTGACTTTTGTCGTGGTGCCCTCAAACTTGACCTGTCTACATTGTTTACAACATTTTTTGTTTCTTTCAACATCTCTTCAAATAATATTTAAAAGTAAATAAACGTGTTGTTGAAATAAACTTTTCAAAAGAACTATACCGACATATGCATCAAAGTGTGTGGTTTAATTCTTAAATGCGAAATATCTCTGTACGAAAAAAAGAACCAACGGCATGTACAACGTGTATGTGCAATGTATATTTAAATATACTGGTAGACGCCGACTCCGATTGCATTTTACACAATAAGCCATAAGCACATTATCTTATTTAGCTTGTTAAACGTAACTCCGACTTGACCTTTATACAAAAATATAATTATTATCTATAAAATACGAACGTTGAATTAGTTGTCGATCATGCATTCGCTGTGAGTCGGCTATGACTTCACCTTTATGCTTATATATTATATATTCAATACAATTATGACGCTTAACAATATCGGCGTGGTCAACCGGTTTCCTGGCAATGCAAATATTCGCATAGTCACGGGTTCGAGCCTCAGTAATAATGTTTTTTCTCAATCAGTGGAATAATCAAATCAAATGTAGATCCAGCTGCAAAGTTTAAACATAAGTTTTGTGTTTAACTACGTCTAGTACGACACTATTGCATAATAATTAGACTAAAAATTAACAAAATAAAATGAAACAAATATTATTAGTCAAACAATAAACATAAAATTTGAGACTTGAACCAGCAGTCTATTTAAATGGAAGAGATGAGTTCATTGCAAAGTCGATTAAGTTATGCTATGATCACAAATCTTCTACGGGCACCGTATGGCGTCTATTTTACAAAAAAAATCGTATGATTTTCATTTTTGTAT